>Ga0074193_1000024_pt1 | contig 282700 bp, 297 predicted proteins | sample EPASupsiteHSE605_FD_64523 | JGI IMG/M metagenome (GOLD analysis project Ga0074193, IMG submission 64523) | Bioremediated contaminated groundwater from EPA Superfund site, New Mexico - Sample HSE6-05 | ecosystem: Environmental > Aquatic > Deep subsurface > Groundwater > Contaminated ... | reverse complement strand
TTCGTATCTTTCGACTGCTTCCAATTTCTGTTCATAACTAGTGCCTCTTCTGCCCATAGAAAAACTCCCCTCTGCGTAGTCCTGAATTTTTGTTATTTCAGGTGTCTACTCAATGGGGAGCTTATCATTCTGCGACATGAGGTGTAATTATTTATATTAGTCTTCGCTTTTCCAGCTACGCCAAGCTTCGTCCAAAAGAATTTCACATGTTTCTTGCTCGATACCCATTACCTGAAAAACTCGCTGATCCAAATTAACAAAATCTTTTCTCCCCAGATAACTCCAGGCATAATAATCAGCCAGGTGAACAGCACAGACCAGATCACGGTTAACGGTATAACCGCCCAGGGGGTCATGGTGATACAAGGAACTTTCTGCTATGGGATAAGGTATTCCCCACCATTCGAGCAGGTATCCGCCAATTTCCTGATGGGTTACGGCAAACATTTCGCTTTCAGCGACATAAAAGGGACGCCCTTGCAGGGAGCTTTCCTTAAAGGCAGTCGTATATTTATTGGAAAAATGTTGCTGCAACATAACCATCCCAATATCATGTAACAATCCAGCGGTCATATAACTTTCGGGCAGCCTTTTCCTTAAACAGGCTTTATAGATAAATTCCAAAAACTTATTGGTCAGAATGGCCTGCTGAGAGAAAAATTCATTAAAATATGGCGTTGAACTGGTTGCCGCGTAATTGAATATACTGGTGCTTAACACCAGATCTCTGATAACATTCAATCCTAAATATGTTACCGCCTGCTTAACTGAACCAATTTTTTTATTGTAGAAGGCAGAATTAATGAGCTGCAGGATCTTGGCGGAGATAGCCGGGTCTTCTTCAATAACGGCAGCTATTTCTGCAGTGTTAGCTTCACTTTCAATAAGTGTGCATAGTTGTGTATAAATGTCGGTAACTGAAGGAAGCTGATCAATTTTATCAATAAAATCCAGTATATTTTTGGATGCCAACATATCTTTAAATTCGAAAAGATGCGAGATGACATCTAGAATTTGCAGAGGTTCCCACGGTTTTAGCAGATATATTTTGGCCGAACCATCCAGCACCGCTTTGTAACTTTCCTTTTCTTCGGATGATCCACCCAAAATGATTCTGATAGTTTTGGGGAATATTATCTGTACCTCTCGTAAAAGTTTATGTCCATTCATTCGCGGCATTCTCATGTCGCTGACAACCATTTCTATATCGTTTTCATACATAATTTTTAAAGCTTCTTTTCCGTTTTGGGCATAATAAAGCTTGAAATTATAACCTGTAAATAAACTCTGCAGTGATCTCAGGATCGCCTTCTCATCATCTACAAAAAGTATGCTATGCATTAACATCCTCCTATATTTCAAAAATTACATGTCAATTCCTGCCTAATCTGCTGGGTCAAATTAAAACTCTATTACATAGATATCGGCTAATTACTAATCAAATTTAGGGAGGGATAAAAAAATTTACAAACATACGGGGTGTAATAATAAAGAATACCTAATAAGTTGGAAAGTTGGGTGCCTGGCACCATAAATAATAAAGGGACGGCAGAATGTGTGAAAACAATCTGCCGTCCCTATTTTTTCAATGTATTTGTTGCTAAAGGGTTATTTCACTACGATATTCACCAGTTTACCGGGAACAACAACGACTTTAACAATTGTTTTGCCGCCCATCAATTCCTGGATCTTGGGCTGCGCCAGGGCCAGTTTTTCCAGCTCCTCCTGAGTAATACCGGTAGGTACAACTAAGCGTTCTCTTACTTTGCCGCTGAGCTGGATGGCTATCTCGACCTCGTCCTGTATCAGGGCGGCTTCATCATAGCTAGGCCAAGTCTGATGATAAATACTGCCTTCATGACCACTAATGTTCCACAACTCTTCGCATATGTGCGGTGAAAAGGGACTCAGTAGTACCATGAGGCTATCTACTGCTTCTTTTAGTACTGACAAATCCTGTTCATCCTGATCGCGATAAGAATACAGCATATTGGTAAGTTCCATGATGGCGCTGATAGCTGTATTAAAGTTAAAGCGCTCCTGAATGTCCTCGCTTACTTTTTTAATGGTGGCATGGGTCTTAAAGCGAAGTTTACGGGCCGAGGGCTCCAACTCGCCAAAATTCTCAGGCAAATGAACATCCTGAATATCTTCAGCGCAGGAGGTTACCAGACGCCATACCCGGTTCAGGAAGCGGTATGAGCCTTCTACACCCTGGTCACTCCATTCCAGGTCTCTTTCCGGCGGAGATGCAAATAGAATGAAGAGGCGGGCCGTATCAGCTCCATAAGTATTAATAATCTCTTCGGGACTAACCACATTGCCTTTGGATTTGGACATTTTGGAACCGTCTTTCAGAACCATTCCCTGGGTTAACAGATTAGTAAAGGGCTCATCACAGGACAGCATATTAATGTCATGCAAGAATTTAGTGAAAAAGCGCGCATACATTAAGTGCAGGATGGCATGTTCCACCCCACCAATATACTGATCAACCGGCATCCAGTAATCAACTGCCTCTTTACTGAAAGGCATTGTACTGTTGTGGGGATCACAAAAACGGTCAAAATACCAGGAAGAGCAGACAAAGGTATCCATGGTATCCGTCTCCCGGCGAGCGGGCTTGCCGCAGCCTGGACAAGTTGTTTGATAAAAAGATTCAACATAATTAAGCGGAGATTCCCCGGAGGGTTTGAATTCTACGTCTTCAGGCAGCAGGACTGGCAGCTGCTCTATCGGTACTGGAATCAGTCCACAATCTTCACAGTAAACCATTGGAATTGGAGCACCCCAGTAGCGTTGGCGTGATATAAGCCAGTCGCGTAGGCGGAAATTTATCGTTCCTTTACCAAAGCCCTGGGATTCCATATAAGCGGTGATCCGTTTTTGTCCTTCGCTTACACTCAGGCCGTTATATTCTGCGGAGTTAACCATTAAACCGTCATCGGTATAGGCTTCGGTCATATTATCCCCATCAGCAGGGGAGTTTTCTGACTGTATTACCACTTTAACCGGCAAATCATATTTGCGGGCAAACTCGAAATCGCGTTCATCATGGGCTGGTACTGCCATAATAGCACCAGTTCCATAATCCATCAGCACGTAATTGGCGATCCAAATCGGAATTTTTTCACCATTCATTGGATTCACAGCGTAAGCGCCGGTAAAAACCCCTTCTTTTTCCGTATCAGTTGAGGTGCGGTCTACATCGCTGAGAAATTGCATTCTATGAGTAAACTCCTGGACTGCTTGTTCCTGGGAGGTTCCCCGGGCGATTTTACCCACCAGAGGATGCTCGGGAGCCAGCACCATATAAGTAACCCCGAATACCGTATCGGCACGGGTGGTAAAAACGGTGAGAATTTCGTCACTGTCGGCAATAGAAAGGTCGAACTGACAGCCTTCGCTGCGTCCAATCCAGTTTTTCTGCATGGTTTTGACTTTTTCCGGCCAGCCAGGCAGTATGGCCAGATCATCCAGAAGGCGCTGGGCATAGTCGGTTATCTTAAAGAACCACTGGGCTAACTGTCTCTTCTCCACGGTAGTTTCACAGCGTTCACAGGCACCCTCCACAACTTGTTCATTAGCCAGCACGGTCTGGCAGGAGGGACACCAGTTTACAGCAGCGCTTTTCTTGTACGCTAAGTCGTTTTCATAAAGTTTTAGAAACATCCATTGGGTGAATTTATAATAATCAGGCTTACAGCTGGCTAGTTCACGGTTCCAATCATAACTGATACCCAGAGTTTTGAGTTGAACCTTCATATTTTCGATATTGGAATAGGTCCAATTAGCGGGGTGGTGGCCGTGTTTGATGGCGGCATTTTCAGCCGGTAAGCCAAAGGAATCCCATCCCATAGGATGTAAGACATTGTACCCGTTCATGGTTTTAAACCGGGCAATTACATCACCGATAGCATAATTTCTCACATGGCCCATGTGCAGATTCCCTGAGGGATAGGGAAACATCTCCAGATTATAATACTTGGGTTTATCAGGATTTTCAGATACCTTAAAGAAACCCTTGTCCTCCCAGATTTTCTGCCATTTTAGCTCAATAGATTTGAAATCATAGCTGCTCTCCATAAATAGCCTCCTCTGTATTTGTTCCAGAAAACATAAAACTCCCATCCCTGATAGGGACGAGAGTCACTCCCGTGGTACCACCCTTATTGACAAATATAATAATGGTGGAGCTAGTGGGATTCGAACCCACGGCCTCTTGAATGCCATTCAAGCGCGATCCCAACTTCGCCATAGCCCCACAATTTGCCCACTTGGAATTTTAACGGATAATCCGTCACAGGCTATTTGCTCACCTGTGAAACTCCCCGGCGAGTTCAACAATGTAGTTGTCGCCTTGCACCATTTGGCGACTCTCTGTCCAGGAATTGTCTACTACTCCGGTTCATTGCCTGTTCCTATTTAGTTTTAATACCATTTTTCATCCACGAGCATTATTCTACAATATATATTGATTGATTGCAACTATCAAGTGGTCAAATGTAACTGTGAAGTGGTCGTAGATACCCCTTACCAACGGCTATTTGAATGGGTGATTATTACTATCAAGTGGATAGGGGTTAAATAATATTTATTTGTAAGTTTAGCCCTAAAAATAGGGTTTTATTATATTGACTGATGATAGGACTTAAGTAAAGAAGTTCATGCGTTGGTTTAGAAGTTATAAGTTTTTTCACCAACGCATTTTATTTTTGTATTGAAAAGTGCGATGAAGGTGGAGAACATCTATTAATATTATTTTCCTTTAGAATATGTAAAAAATTCATTGGGAAATTTTATGATATACTCAATAAATATTACCATATTTTGATATAGGGGCAATGTAATGAATAATTATGAAAATATAACATCTCATGAGAGTATTATTGCTTATTTTGACATACTCGGATATAAAAATATGATGGCAGAAGCATGCCAATTAGGAAATCAAAATCTATTACTTTTGACACTAAAAAAGTGTATAAAAACAACCGATACATTTCAATTTCGAGAATATGGATATCATGTATTTTCTGATAACTTTATTAAAGGTATTTCGATTAATAACTTAAATGCTTATTCATATTACTTAATTGAAATATTAACGGAATTATCTGCAATACAGTGTAATTTTATTAATGCTAATATTTTTATTAGAGGTGCAATAACACAGGGAAATTATTATCAGGATAAAGATTTTGTATTTGGTAAATCGGTTATTGATGCATATATTATAGAGTCACAAACTGCTATATATCCAAGAATAGTAATTGAAGACATATGCCTTGATAATTTTTGTTCAAGATCAAGCAATTATACTAATTTAGAATTACATAAAAAGCGTATTATTACCGACGTAAATGGTATTAGTTTTGTCAATTACTTAGCTTTTGCCATTGAAAATAATAATCTTATATTCATTAAAGAGCATAAAAATAGAATTTGGCATAATATTAAGCAAGCTGTAAACGAAAGTATTAGAGAAAAGTATATATGGTTAGCAGGGTACCATAACTTTATTTGTGAAGAGCATAATTTAATTAAAGAGATTATTCCAAACGTTGATTTGCGGATTTTTAATTATTTGAAGTTGCACGCCTAATAAACTACCTGGATATACGAAACAAGATTGAATGGGATGAGAAAATCCAATTATTATCGAGACTATTTGTTGGGAGAATGCGTGTATGACCAATGATGAACAAGAAAGTATACTAATCAAAATGGCAATAAACGGTGACATGTATGCTCGCGGTAAACTAATTGAATGTAAAAGAAGCATTGTTATGCACGTAATTAAGAAATTCTTAAACGGAGGGAGCAGCAATGATCTAGATGATTTCATTTCTGTAGGAACAATCGGACTGATTAAGGGGGTTAACAGTTATCTCACTATTGACAGAGATCTTTTCCCATCACTATCAACGTATGCTGCACGTTGTATCGAAAATGAAGTGTTGATGTATTTTAGGAAAAATCACACGGAAAGAGACGGAACATATGTTTCGTGGGACGAACCAATTGGATATGATGACAATGGTGAACAATTATGTATGGCTGATATTATAATTGATATTAAAACTGAAGAAATAATTGAAAAGTGCATTGAAGGTGACCCTACTTATGATTGTTTAGGATTATTATCTGATAAAGAAAGAATGGTGATTTTGCTAAGATATGGTTTTGATGGAAATCCAATGAATATAGAAAATATTGCTTTGTTGATGAATATTTCTACTTCTTATGTATATAAACTATTAAAATTATCCAAAAAGAAAATTACGGAACAATTTAAAGTGGATAAATTACTTTAGTAAGTAAAGTAATACCAACTTAGTAAAAATAATTTAGAGTGCCTGCTTTAGGTCGATATCACCCCTTTCACAAGTAGGATAGGTTGTAAGGATATATAAGAAGGAGGGGACGGATAGAACTGTTGAAAGGGACTGTTAGTATTCATTTCATTATAATGCAATAATATGTCTTCTGTATTTATAGCCTTGTTATTATTATCGATAACATAATTCCTGTAATATTGAAAGTATTTTGTATTAATTAAATGCCCAATATAATAGGGTTAAGGGGATTTATTATTATATGGTCAAAATGATAAAGGACTAAAAATACCGATATTACTGATGTTTAACGAAGGGATAATGGCTCAACTGGTGAAAACCAGTTTTTTTATTTATTGAAGCATATTGATATGCATAGAATTATTGCGTAGAACTATAATTCTATGCTATAATGAAGTCATAGTTAACCAATATTTACTGCCAAAGGCATGATTAACGGCATAAAAATATTGCGTAGAATTATACAAGAAGATTTTAGGGGGGTATTAAATATGACAACTACAATCTTAAATGACTTCATCGAGAAAGGAATGCTAGGGAAATCAGATACTACTATCAAAACTTATGCTCATGCACTTCAACAATTTGAAAAGTGGCTGGAGGGAGCAGGAACAGACCTAGAGGGTTATGGTCGATCAGATGTTCAACAGTATATTAATTATCTTGCATCTAGGAAGAAATCAGCAGCTACTATTAATAAACTCTTTAATGCTATTAAAACATTTAGCAGATGGTTAGGTAAAAAAGAAATCACTGAAGATATCCGAGTGGTCAAGCAACAAAGCATATTACAGCAAGCCCCTAAAGCATTAACCAAGGCTGAAAGATGCAGATTAATAAGGGACATAGATAGAAGTGGTAATAGACGCAATTTTGCTATAGTAATGCTAGCTTTAAACACTGGCATTAGATTGTCTGAATTAGTTGCTTTGGATAGATCAGATATTGAAATTAGTGATAGAAAAGGAATGCTGACGGTTAGGAGTGGCAAGGGCAATAAAGCAAGGATTATTCCATTGAATGCTGAAACTAGACGGGCATTGACTAGATACCTGGAGGAACGCACGGATCAAGAAGAAGCATTGTTCATTAGCAATAGATATCAAAGGATTAGTCCACGTATGGTACAGACAATGGTTGAGCAACAAGGTTTTAACTTCCATGCACTGAGACATACCTTTATTACTGAATTGGTCAGGTCTGGAGTAGATATTAGTATTATTCAGAGTATGACAGGCCATAGCTCAGCGGATATGCTATTAAGATATTCAATGCCTAGTGAAGAAGATAAACGAATGACGGTTGAACGGTTATTTACTGAATAAAAAGGGGGAATCTTTAGTGCTTCCCCCTAAATATCAGCTCTTATGCAAATGTATTTAAAAGTGTCTAGTTTTCTTTAATTGAAACTGCATTAATGGAAATATAATGACGAAAACGATCCAAAATACTACCTTAAAGTAGTTGCCAATCTTACTCTCGAAGCCGATGAAGTGACTTAAGGAATATACCATTACGAATCCCCCAAATGCTACCACTAGAGCACTTAGTAATGGTATATAAATGCGACTTACCCCTACATATATTACGCCAGTACCCAAACCCAATCCTATGACCAATGGTAATGACTCTTGAATAATTAAGTCCATCTAATCACCTCCAGTATATTTTTAATAATTTATATTAGGAGATGAGATGAAATATTATGTTTTGCTAGATAAGTTATTATTTTGGGTGGAACTTATTAGCATAACACGATAGACCGCGCCCAGGTTTACAAAGATCAGATCATTTATAGCAGAACAGATATTATACATCTGTTGTACTCACATGGACAAGTTATTCAACTATGCGACTAATACAAAATATATTAGTTTTTTGCCCCTAAAAATATTCGCACATATTCTGATGATTTATAGAAGAATTTTGAAAACTATAAGCACATTAGAACGGATAACAATAAGACCTTCTTACATCAAAATGAAAAAATAAAGGTAAGCAATAAATAAAGAAATACCATAAAAATAGGAGATAATCAACGATAAACAATAATAATTTTCAGTCATATATCGCTATAAAGCTTTCGGTATATTGGATGAAAAAAGATATAGTTATCAAATAAAATAAAAATGATTTTTGGATGAAGCATCGCTCTGTAAGAAAGAGTCGTGTTAAAAAATATAGTTTATCAAATATTCTTCCAAAATTATTTAATTGGTAATTTAAAGCAACCTATAATTTTTTCATATTTAAGGGTCACTAGGATCAAAGCTGCGACCACCTTATTAGATTTAAATAGATCGTAAAACAATGACTATATATTGGGTTTCATAATTCTCGAATACCAATTTAAACCTAAAGATCAAACTTATGCAACGGATTCCATTGCTCATTTCGTTTATCCAAATCTTGCCCATATAAGCTGACATATTTTAATGTCATATCTAATTTACTATGACGTAGAAGTCTTTGAACTGTGAAAGCATCTGCACCCTGAAGAATTAAGGCTTTGGCAAAATATCTCCTGAAATCATGAGCACAACAACGAACATTTTTAAATTGCATTACTTGTTTTAGACGTTTGAAAATGTTTTGAACAGCGTTCTCAGTCAATCTTTCAGCTTTACGATTTACAAAAATATATTCTGGAAGTCCTTTAAATTCTCGTTCACAAAAAATCCTATATTCTTGTAACTCCTTTTTTAATGGCTCTGCTATAGGAATTCCTTGCTGTACACGAAGTTTGCCAAATATAATAATATGTTTATTGATTAGATCAATGTCTAACCACCTCACACCGCACATCTCGCCTAATCTGCATCCAGTTGAAAGTAAAAAGGTCACCAGCATACTATCCCTGTAGGCGAAATAAGTTTTATCCTTTGTCTTTATTCTCCTGTAATAATTGAGTATTTCCCTTATTTGGGCATCTGTGAAGGTTGTTATCTTAATCTCAGTTTTTACGTAGCCAATCTTTTTTGTAGGATTCTGTTTAGACGTAATCATTTCAATTTCTTCCAGGTAATTAAACAGAGTTTTTAAGGATGTGAGTTTGGTGTTAATAGAAACAGGGGAATTATGTTTGTCTTTTAAGCAGGATTGGAGATAGGATTTTATTAGGGTAGGGGTTACCTCCATTACATCGATGATTTCATTTTCTACGCAGTATGTATGGAAGTTCTTTAATAGAACTTGGTAGTTGGTGAGCGTATTCTTAGATACTTGGCGAAATTCACGCTCATCAAGGAAATCTTTAATGGCAAATTTAATTAACAAATAAAAAAACCACCTTTCACCCATATCAATGGATAAAAACTGGTTGTTGTCTGAATAATTAAGGTTATCGAGCGACCACTTCATAGGAAACCTGTTGAAATGCCTACATATTGGGATTTTGAGAAAAAACATCAATGTGTTGAATGCCATTCAAGCGCGATCCCAACTTCGCCATAGCCCCACAATTTGCCCACTTGGAATTTTAACGGATAATCCGTCACAGGCTATTTGCTCACCTGTGAAACTCCCCGGCGAGTTCAACAATGTAGTTGTCGCCTTGCACCATTTGGCGACTCTCTGTCCAGGAATTGTCTACTACTCCGGTTCATTGCCTTTATTTGTTCAATTGACAATAGCAATTATAAGATAATTACCTGGTAAAGTCAACAAATTATGATAATAAAAGACCGGACTTTCAGTAACGATTTGCCAGTGCTTGAGGAGGATAAAACGATAGGAAACACATAAATTAATAGTGACCAATTTGAACAGGAGGGATAGTGTTTGAAGCAAGGACAACAGACTATTCACTGTGATGTTAGCAGCTGTCAGCATTTTGATCAGGCCAAGTTCTGTAAACTGCAAGCCATACAGGTGACTCCGTGTAAACATGTAAATAATGGTGTACCGGAGGATGAAACTTTATGCGCTAGTTACGAGATGCGCAGCTAATATCTTTTCCCCAAAAATCGGCCTGGGACTTTAAAGCCCAAGCCGATTATATTTTTCTGGAACGATATAAAATTTCAAATAAAGAAATTAAGGTATATAAAGAAATGTTGACAGTCTGAGGAGAGAAATAGAAATTTCTCTCCTTAAAAATTTCAATGTAAAGATTTTAGATTTGTTCGGACTATGATTTCTTGCTCTCACTGTCTCTAAAAATGAATACTTTGGTTCCGTTTTCTAATGGTACTTCATCCATTTTCTTTCCGTTGACGAAGGTATCCCCATTCTCATCAATTTTTACGTCAACCTGCCGGTCAGTCCTGTTGAGCGTCAAACCCGTAGTAGTTGGTGTTTCACTATCACAGGATATTACGATTACATTTACATTATCTATGGTTATACTGGCTGACTGACTTTGGTCATTGGACCCAGTCTGAGACTTTGAGTCTCAGACCATGGTTCATTTCTGGATTATTAATATAAAAAAATTAGGCAAAAAAGGAATTAAAAGGTATATAGAGAAATATTAGCAGAAGGTGGTGAAATATGGTGGTTGATCTGGATCGACGTTATTTGTGGGCAGCAGCCTTGCTGGCGATCATCCTGGTATTTGCTGGCGGTATGAAATATGCTGACCTGAGAAATCAGGAGAAGCAGGAGCAGGAAAATATTATTAAACAGGCTGCCGGTGAGACAGATGCTGGGCCGAAAGTAAAAGAAGAAATAATCCAGATCTATGTAACTGGGGCGGTTGAGAAACCGGGAGTATACCGGTTGCCGTCTGAGGCACGGGTTTACGAAGCTATTGATATGGCCCAGTCACTGCCGACAGCCAACCTAAAGAATATAAACCTAGCTCTAAAACTAGAGGATGGTCAAGCTATTGTGGTTCCAGCCATTGGGGAAGAACCTTCCTCTGATTCGCAGGGTGCGGGGATAATATCGGCTACTGCTTCTTCAAGCATGGGGGGCAGCGGTAAAGTAAATATTAATACGGCCTCAGTTCAGGAGCTTGATGAAAAATTACCTGGTATTGGTCCTACGCTTGCTCAGCGGATTGTCGACTATCGCAAGCTACATGGACCTTTTGCCAAAATTGAAGATTTGAATGATGTCAGCGGCATAGGCGATCAGAAGTATGCCGAAATCAAAGATATAATTGTGGTCAGGTAAAATGATATGCACAAAACCTGGCCGCTGATATTTGTTAGTTTCGCCTGTGGTATTGGGCTGGCGTGCTTCAAAGTCTGGCTTATATTGCTGATAATCGTAACTCTGTTACTCATTGCTGCCGCCTTATATCCCGACTTTCGTCCCAGAATGTTATTAATCTTAATACTTATTGGGGTAGGGATAGGCTATTACACTTTAGCATCCAATAAACCCCCACCTGAACTGCCGAACCAGAAAGGTGCACAGCTAACCGGCATTGTGCAGGATATACCTTATTATGACGGGCAAAATACCAGCTTCATCCTTAAGCTCGATGTACCTTCCCCCTACCAAAAGAAAATCAGGGTTGTATGCCTTTATCAATGCCGATTCAACCGGGGAGATCTGGTCAAGCTGCAGGGTGATTTAGAACCTCCGCGCGAACCGGGTAATCCGGGAGATTTTGATTACCCTCAGTATCTTGCTCATCAGGGTATTTATTATAATCTGACTGTAAAATCGGCTGGTCAAGCTAGCCTAATAACTCCGGCAACGGGACCAATTAAATGGATAGATGCATTTCGCGGCCAGGCTGAGAGATTGACTCAGCAGGCTCTATCCAAAGAAGAATCGGCGGTTTTATTAGGGATGCTGCTGGGTGGACGGGCCGGCATGGAAGAGGAACAGTATAGTGATTTTCAAAAGACCGGGATTGTGCATCTCTTTTCCGTGGGCGGGCTGCATGTAGGCTTCTTACTGGTTCTGGTAGCCTGGCTGACTTCCTTTATAAGGTTAGGCCACCGCGGCAAGTTCTGGGCCGGGGTCTTTATTTTGCTTGTCTACGGAACTATGGTGGCCTGGCCAGCCCCAGTCATTCGGGCCGTACTAATGGGGATTCTTGGCCTGCTGGCGTACTACAGCGGCCGCGATAACAGCCTGCTTAATGCCCTGGCCATTTCTGGTCTGGTCATTCTCCTAATTAGCCCGGACAATCTTTTTAACCTAAGTTTTCAGCTTACTATACTGGCTAGCTGGGGCCTCATATACCTCTTCCCCCTGGTAAGGGAAAGACTGCCCTATAAAGGCTGGGGCTGGGACATGCTTCTGATTCCTATTTGTGCAGAGTTAGCGGTTCTGCCTCTGGTAGCCTACTATTTCAACCTTTTCACGCCGATTTCTATATTTACCAACATCTTAATTACCTATCTGGCAGGCGGCGCGGTAATTCTAGGATTCATGGCTTTCCTGCTGGCAGCAATTCTGCCTTTTCTGGCAACCTTACTGCTCTATCCGACTGGCCTATTTATCGAAATGATATTGTATATTGTCCAGTGGACCAAACTGGTGCCAGGGGCTTATCTATGGGTAGCCACCCCATCGGTGGGCATGATCGCCTTGTATTTCATAGCTTTAGGAGCAGGCATTCAGGCATTGAAAGAGCCATTCCAACGACGCTATGGTATATCAGCAAGTGCTCTGATGTTTATCTTTATATTTAGTCTACTGCTTCCAGCCAGCTGCTATGATCGGGGTAATCTGGAAATCGCTTTTATTGATGTTGGTCACGTTGAGACAGTTGTGTTGATAGAACGAAAATAGCTTGGTAGTTAGGGGTTAATGAGTTTAGGGCTTAATTTTACAGTGTGTTTTAAGTTCCCTCAGACTAATAGTTTGGGGGAACTTTCTGTTTAGGGGGGGCGTACTTTTTCGCAAAAATAAATAAATGCGCGAAAAGATTGAGGATTTCGCGGAATAGTTTATGAGATTTGGTGAAAACGCTCCCCCCCCCACCCTTGGAACTGATGTGTTCCGATGGTTTATTCAAAGCGTAACACCTCTTTTCTAATCATGTCTAAGTATGTAGATACTATCGATTGTTTTCCTTCCATTGCAGGTATTTAATTGTTGTTGGAGAATTATGTCAGGAAAAGGTTGAATTGGATACCGTATCAATTAATAAAAGCTTAAGTTTTATGGAGAGAGCATCAATCTGAAAATCTCTATAAACTCATCATTGACGATGATTTTGCTATGATTACCGAGGCTCTTCCTATAATAATCAACTTAACGCGTAATCTAAGAGATTATTTATATGGGTATCATACTCAAATCGATAAGCCACTCCAATTTCCAATTATTGTTCGGAAAATGCAAAAAGGCAAGGAGCTTATCGTCAGAAGATGAAAAGGAATATATAAGGAGTGGATGAAATGAAGACATTATATGAACTATGTAAACCAAGAGCAAGCATATTCGATGAAATGAAGCGCGAAGATACTCTGGACTTGGACAACTTGAGAGATGGATCCATCAATGCAAAAGAGTTTTTCAAAGAAACATATGTAACTGATGGGATGAATCAGTTATTTGATGCAGCCTTCCGTAGATTTGAAGGAACCGGTCAGACCGGTTTAATTCGTTTGACACAGGCTATGGGTGGTGGTAAGACTCACAATATGGTGGCACTTGGTCTCTTAGCAAAGAATCCAGGAATGAGAAAAACTATTCTCGGAGACCGTTTTGAAACTCTAAAAGAAGAAGTCAAGGTAGTTACCTTCACTGGTAGAGAAAGTGACGCAAAATATGGTATCTGGGGCGAAATTGCAGCTCAGCTTGGAAAATCAGATCAGTTCAAAGATTACTATACTCCCTTGTCCGCGCCGGGCCAATCAGCATGGATTAATCTGTTGAAAGGACAGCCTCTTCTGATTATGATGGATGAGCTGCCACCGTATTTGGACTATGCAAAGACCATAGCATCGGGTGATGGCACTCTTGCCAATATCACAGGAAACGCACTGGCTAACCTTTTCAATGCCGTTGGCAAAAGAGAACTTGCAAATGTATGTGTTGTTGTTTCCGACCTCAAGGCAACCTACGAAAGCGGTAGCAAACTTCTTGAAAAGAGCTTTAAGGATTTGGACAATGAAATCAATCGTTCCGCAATAGATATCGAGCCGGTGCGGGCATCTTCCGATGACCTTTATTTGATTTTAAAAAAGAGATTGTTCGAGACACTTCCAAATGAGAGTGAAGTTAAGGAAGTGGCTGTGGCATATAAGGAAACGGTCAATAAGGTGCGTCAGATGGGAGCAACCAACTATTCCGCAGAAACGACCTACGCAGGAATTGTTGACTCCTACCCATTTCATCCGTCAATTAAGGATCTGTTTGCTAGGTTCAAGGAAAACAATGGCTTCCAACAGACCAGAGGTTTTATCCGTTTGTCCCGTCTAATGGTTCGCGAGCTTTATGATGGGAAAGAGCCGGTTGCAAACAGCAAGTATCTGATTAATGCCTATGATTATGATCTGAACCAGGGAGATATGGCTTCAATGATTCGCGGCATAAAGCCGAAGCTGACTAATGCGGTATCCCACGATATAGCATCTGAAGGTAAAGCTGTTGCAGAAGAACTGGCAAAGGAATTCAGGACAAAGGATGCAGAAGACCTTTGTAAGCTGATTTTAATGTCTTCTCTTGGCGATGTGACTGGAACGCTTCTTGGACTGTCCGAATCTGAATTAGCTGGAATTATGGCGGCTCCGGACAAGGATATGATTGAAGTAAAGAAACTCCTTGAGGTATTCCGCAGCAAGGCATGGTATTTGTACTCCGATAAGGATGGAAGACAGTATTTCAAAGACGTAAAGAATATAAATGCGGAATTGAACTCGATTATAGATACATTCACAGTTGAAAATGCGAAACAGGAAGTAAAGAAGATTCTAGAGGGCAAGTTTACTCCAAAAATCAAGGACTGCTATCAGAATGTTCTAGTGTTTCCAGCTATTGACGAAATCACGCTGTCTGCCGACAAGATAACTCTTGTGCTGTTTGAACCAAATTTACACGGCGGGGGATTACACAAAGATCTTGCGACATTCTATGAAACAACCGCACTAAAAAATCGTGCTATGTTTCTCACAGGGCAAAGAAATACAATGGATGGCCTTTTAACTGCTGCAAAAGAGCATAAGGCTATTACAACCATTATTAACCGATTAAAAAACGAAGAAAAAGTAGCTGAGACGGATACACAGTACATTCAGGCTCTTGAAATACAGACAAGAATCGGCCTCAATGTGCAGTCCGCTGCCAAAGAGACCTTTGTAACACTTTACTATCCGACGAAAAATGGTCTTCAGAGTCATGAAATTGAAATGAACTTTAACTACAGTAACTTCAATGCGGAAGAACAGATCCGAACCTTACTGGCTGATACGGTAATGAAATTTGATAAAAATACTGATTCAGATGATTTCAGAAAGAAAATTGAAGCCAGAATATTTACCGCACCACAGATGGCCTGGAAGGATGTTTTGCAGAGAGCTGCTGAAAATACCGCGTGGCAGTGGCACCATCCGAATGCTCTGGCAGAGGCAAAGGACAAATATGTTTCCATCGGACTTTGGCAGGAAGTGGGTGGGCTGATTGATAAGAATCCTCCTTTGCCTTCTACGGAAGTGTTCGTAAAGGAAATATTTCGTGATGATAGTACCGGGGAAGTTACTTTAAAGCTTACCGCTAAAAACGGGGACAAGGTATTCTATGAAATTGAACAGGAAGCAACACCTGCGTCTTCAGAAGTTGTTAAACTGGAGGAATTCAAGACAAAGGAGCTACGTATTCACTTCTTGTGCGTAGACTCAGCCGGGAAACATGATACAGGTAAATGCGCTGTATGGACCAATACCGTAGGCGTAAAATATAAATTCTATGACAAAGATGGGCAGAAATATTGCCAGCTCTTAGCTGACAATGACAAAGTTGAGATTCGCTATACAACGGACGGCTCTAACCCAAAGGCAGACGGGGCCAAATATATTGAAGAATTTACTATAAATGAAGACTCAAGAATTCTTCAAGCGATTGCGGTAAATGAAAGGCTAGGTATCTATGGAGAACTGTTAAACGTTAATATTGCATCTGCTGCCAAGGAAAAAGAAAATATTGAAATTAAAAAAGACAAGCAGCTGGTACTGGCAAAGAAAATAGATAATTACAATTCAGCAGAAACATATAAAGCTCTTGAAAGCTACGAAAAACACAATGCCACCCTAAAGAGCGCGTCCGTGAACATTCAGCAGAAGGGCGGAGGTTCCAACTGGCTTGAACTATCATTCGAAGGAAAGGAAGTTAGCGGGGATCCAAGAAAAATCAATGAAGTGATCGACCAGATTAAACAGAAATTAATGCACGATGTGGATACCGATGTCACTTTAAATGTAAAGAAAATCGACTTCAAGACGGGACAAGATTTCGAAGATTGGGTAGCTGAAAGGCAGGAAGAAATAAAAGATTATTCCGGGAAGATTTCTCAGTAGGGAGGAAGCGCTATAAATGGCGAAAATAAAGACGTTAGGATTTGGATATAACCCGTGCGAAACAAAACAGCATTTTTTGGTAAATATTCCAGCAGGCACAAAAGATCCCATATCAGTATATGAAAGATTCTCGTGGGATGAAGATACAAGAATACAGACCAGCGAACTGAGCAGTGACGCTTGCAGATGCAAGGTCATCGTCTCAAGAAATAAGTGGAAACTAGTAAAGTCTGCTATTGAAATAGAACTTAACAAGCGACTCAAAGAAACCAATAAAACTATCGGAAAGTTCAAGGCTGGGCAAAATCCCGTGGAAAGGCTTTTGGGCAAGGAAATGGTCCTGCTTCTTTGGGCAATTGAAGACTGTGATCCATCTGTTATTAATACAGCAATCCGAAATTGGCTTGGACTTAGCCATGAGGAAAGATGGTGGATGTTCACGATGACAAATGCTACAACAGGCAATTATTCTGATCACAGAGGCTGGAGAATCGCAGTAAGATATGCACTTGCCGAGAATCCGATCCAGGAAAAAGGTGTCCAGGGAAAAATCACAGAATTGCTTTATAAGAGTGCTGTTCAGTAAGGAGGGCTTTTATGGGCCTTGATTATACAAAATCATTCATAGAAACACAGTTTCCGGTATCCAAAATATCAAAGGAAAGTTATAAGGAAAGAAAATCAGGGATTCAGCAGATTTTGCCTGTACTTGGTAAATGGTGGGGACGAAAGCCTCTAGTTATGGTCAGAGCTGCAATCCTTGCTTCTTTACTGCCGGTTTCTGATGAACCTAAAAAAGACAAAGAAATATTTCTTAAAATAATGACGATGGACGAGGAAGGTCTTTGGGAACGAAAAAAAAAATCAATTCCTCCCAAAGTATTATTTGATAATGCAACTGAAGATGAAGTTGATCAATATTTCAAGACGGAGGGAAACAGCTCAAAATTATCAACTGAACTTTCATTAAAACAGAGAGAAGAATTTCAGCGATCAATCTTTGATAGGATTTCTTACGATGAAAAATTAACCTATTGTCTACGCCCTGAGAACATATCCGGACCTTCCGCCGATTCGTGGAAAGAAATAAATGCCCATTTGGAAACCTCAGCACATTTACTTTCTGAGCTTGTTGGCCAATTAGGAGAAAAAAAGTTCGGGCACAGGCCGATTGTCGGCGATTGTTTTGCCGGCGGTGGGTCCAATGTTTTTGAATCTGCAAAAATTGGCTGTGATGTAATTGCTTCGGATTTAAACCCACTTGCGGGGCTATTGACATGGTCCGGTATTAATATTTTAGGCGCAGATGCTAAGACGTCAGAAAGCATTAGACAGTTTCAAGAAGAAGTTTTTGATTCCATATGCGAAGAAATTGAATATCTTGGCATTGAAACAAATGAGCAGGGCTGGAAAGCTAAATATTATCTATATTGTACCGAAGCTGTATGCCCGGAATGTGGCTACAAAGTGCCTTTGTCATCCACATGGATTATAAGCAATGATACTTTTACAATTGCAAAATTAATAGAAAAGCCAGATGACAAAGCATTTAGCATCGACATTAAAAGTGGCGTAACAAAGGACGAATTTAGAAAAACGGAAAAATTTTCTACGATTAAAAATTCTTCTTTAGTGTGCCCGCATTGCCATAACAATACATCCTTATCATCAATAAGAAATATTGGTACGAACAAAGGTATGGAACAATGGGATAAAAATGATTTTATTAATCCGGAACAAAGCGTTTTTAAAGACCGGTTATACGCTATTAAATACATCGAGTTAAAAGATGGCAAGTCACCTGAACAGTTGCGTAAAAAACCTGCTCCCGCTACTGATGCGACTTATGGAATTGTCCATTATGTTTCGCCAACAGAAAATGATTTAAAGCGAGAAAGCTTTGTGAGAAAATACTTGTCTGAACACTTTAATGAATGGCAGGGAAAAGGCTATATTCCTTCAATGAAGATTGAAAGTGGAGAAAAAACCGATGAATTAACAAGGACTAGGGGATGGATGTATTGGCACCAGCTGTTCAATCCCAGACAATTACTCCTAATGGGAATTTTAAACGAAAGCATTGATAAACATGCTAGTAATGCAATACAGTTATCTGCCGGTTTGCTGATGATTAATAAAATGGCGGACTATAATGCAAAACTATGCCGATGGTCAACCACAGGAGAAAAAAGCAATAATGTTTTTTACAATCAAGCATTAAATACGCTTATAAACTATGCTTGTAGGAGCTCCTACTCTGTTTATCCCGTATTAAAAAGTGAATTTAATAATACTCGAATCAATACAGAATCGAAAATATTTTTATCCGATGCAAAAAGCATGGACGAATTCAGTGATATCTGGATTACTGACCCTCCGTATGCTGACGCAGTTAACTATCATGAACTTAGCGAGTTTTTTCTTGCTTGGGATAAACCACTATTTAAGAAAGCTTTCCCAGAATGGTATATAGACAGCAAACGTGCATTAGCAATTAAAGGTGTGGGCCAGTCATTTAATGAAAGTATGGTTGAGGTGTATAGAAACCTTACAGAATATATGCCTGATAACGGAATGCAGATTGTAATGTTCACCCATCAGGATACAAAAGTGTGGGCTGAACTTGCCATGATTTTGTGGTCAGCGGGTCTTCGTGTCACTGCTGCCTGGTGTATTGCCACAGAGACCGATGCGGTTGGTATAAAACAAGGAAACTATGTTAAAGGAACAGTTCTTATGGTTCTGCGCAAACAGAACTCCGAAGATGTTGTCTTTATGGACGAGCTATATGAAGAAATTCGCAGTGGAGTAAAGTCTCAGATTGACAGTATGCGCAATCTAGACGACAAGGATGATCCGGATTTTAATGATGGAGATTATCTGCTTGCAGCATATGTGGCAGCACTTAAAGTTTTGACTTCCTATAAGCAAATTGAAGGCATCGACGTTCAGTACGAGCTGACAAAAGCGAGAGAGAACACTGAAGTGAGTCCGGTTACAAAACTCATAAATATTGCAAAGAGGGAAGCCTATGACTATCTGGTTCCGACTAACATAGATTCCTCTATATGGAGAAAATCAACACCCGAAGAAAGATTTTATATGAAAGGTCTAGAAATGGAGCTGAACGGCTCTAAGAAACTGAGCGCATACCAGGAGTTGGCACGAGGTTTTGGCATCCGCGACTATAAGGATATGCTAGCAAACACAACTGCAAATAATGTTCGGATAAAAACGGCAACAGAATATAAGACAACACAGACTGGCGATGGATTCGGTGCATCTGTACTACGGCACCTATTAGTGGCTCTCCATTTGGCAACAAAGGAAGAATCAGCCTTGGAAGGTCGTAATTACCTAAAATCGAGGTATGCAGATAATAATGAGTACTGGACATTGCGTACAAAAATGATTGCATTGCTTGAATTTCTGAGCAAAACCAAAGGAAAAGCTAATATGCCCCACTGGGAAAAGAACGGTGAATATGCAGCGATGTTAAAAGAAGCTATCAAGAACGACAGTATTTAAGCGAGGTTGAAGTATGATATATCGTTATTCTTCAAGGAGAGAGCAGTTTTTTACACCTCTCCTTGAACAAAAATTATATAAAGCAAAGGCTTATGACCGTATTGCAGGTTACTTTTCCTCGTCTATATTAGATGTGGTTGGCGAAGCTATTGAAAGTATGGAGGGTAAAGTTCGCATGGTCTGTAATTCCGACTTGGAGTTGGAAGATGTGCAGACATCTCAGCTTGCTGCCAACGCTATCCGCAGGGAGTGGTGTGACTTTAAGCCGGAAGAAATACCAGGTGCGGAAGATCGCTTTGAAAAGCTCTATAACCTTTTGACTTCTGGGAAAATTGAAGTAAGAGTTCTTCCAAGAGAGAAGTTTGGACTGGCCCACGGCAAAGCAGGAATGATTACTATGGCAGACGGCTCTAAGACCACCTTTTTAGGGAGTGTAAATGAGACATACTCCGCTTGGAAAAGGAATTATGAGCTAGTGTGGGAGGATGATTCAGAAGATGCAATAAAGTGGCTCACAGTTGAATTCGAAATGTTGTGGAACAATCCCTACGCAATTGACCTGTCCCAAATGGAATATGTTATAAGGGACATCAAAAGGATTTCAAAAAGAGTTGAAGTAAAAACGGTTGACGATTGGAAGAACGATGCTGATCCGGCCTCAGTGGCGGTGGAATCAGCAATTTATAGAAAGGGCTTTGGACTCTGGGAGCATCAGAAGTATTTTATAAGTAAGGTTTTCGAAGACCATAAAAAGTCTTTTGGAGCAAGATATGTTCTAGCCGACCAAGTTGGTTTAGGTAAAACAGTCCAGCTTGCTTTGTCGGCACAGCTAATGGGCCTTTATGGAGAAAAGCCTATGCTTATTATTGTACCGAAAACGCTCATGGAGCAATGGCAGGATGAACTGAATAGTTTGCTTGATATGCCCTCTGCTGCATGGCTGAATGGACGCTGGATTGACGAGGTGGGTACAGAGTATCCTCTTGATATCGCATCCTGCCCAAGAAAAATAGGTATCGTGTCACAGGGAATTATAACAAACGGTTCTGACTCTTGTAGGGAGATACAGACAAAGTTATTGTCACTCAATTACGAAGGGGTCATTGTGGATGAAGCACATAGGGCAAGAAGATCCAACTTGGGAGAAGCAAAGGAGTTTCAATCTCCTGAGATGAACAACTTATATAAATTTTTGGTCCGACTATCTAAGAAAACAAAAAGTATGCTTCTTGCTACGGCAACACCAGTTCAGATGTATCCCATCGAGGCATATGACCTTTTAAATATCCTGTCACAGAATAATGATAGCGTTTTAGGTGGTGTAACAAGCAGTTGGCGTAATCGTAATCTGGTTCCAGACAGTCTGAAATACATTATGGGAATGGAGCAACCCCCAGAAGATGATTTGCCTGCTAACTGGGACTGGATTCGTAATCCAATGCCACCTGCGGCAGAACACCCACAGACATTTGGGCAGCTGCGGTCAAGACTTGATATGGAGGATGATAATTTTGTTTCCAGGGTTGGGATTACGAAATTTATGAAGACGGACACTAGAAAGTTAGAAACGATTTTAGAAAACAATTTTTATAGTAATAATAATCCATATATCCGTCACATTATCCGTAGAGAAAGAGGCTATCTGGAAACCCATGTGAATTCGGAAACAGGACAGCCATATTTGAAGCCAATCAATGTTATACTTCTGGGCGAAGATAAGAACGAAGCTCTGGTGTTATACAACTACCTTCGGGACGCTTACGTAAAAGCGTCCGACTTCTGTGAATTGCTAAAGAAGAGGACGAAGGCGGCAGGATTCTTTAAGACTTTACTTCTAAAACGTATTGGAAGCTCTATGGTGGCGGGATATACGACGGGATATAAAATGCTTAACAGCTGGGACCTCTCCGCTGACAACGAGGATGATGACGAAGAAGCCGGCATTTCTTCTGAACTTAAAAAACTCACAAAGGAAGAGACACAGGTTTTAAAGTATTTTGTGGAGATTCTAAGAATAGCAATTGAGGAAAATAATTTAGTGGACCCGAAATTTCACAAAGTCTATGAGATACTAACCGTGGGGGCAACGTTGCCTACAGGTACTAAAACAAAGCCATGGAAAGAGATTGGCTGTATCTTATTCTCGCAGTATCTTGATACTGTTAACTGGGTTGCAAAGAGCCTTTCGGAATCTTTTGCAGATGAAATAATCGGCTTGTACGCAGGAGGAGACAAATCCGGCTATTACAGAAACGGCGTTAAAGAAAAAGAAACCAAAACCAATCTAAAAAAGATGGTCAAATCCCGACAAATTAAAGTCCTCGTGGGAACTGATGCTGCAAGCGAAGGCTTAAACTTGCAAACGCTAGGTACTCTTATCAATCTTGACCTTCCGTGGAATCCTACCAGGTTGGAACAGCGGAAAGGAAGAATCCAGAGAATCGGTCAGGTCAATGATGAGGTCTATATCTACAACCTCAGATATAAGGATTCTGTAGAAGACCGAGTTCACGAACTTCTTTCGGGTAGAATGAAAGATATCTATATGCTGTTTGGGCAGATTCCAGATGTTCTTGAGGACGTCTGGGTGGATGTGGCTTTAAACAACCAAGAAGAAGCAAAAAAGAAAATCAATGCAATTCCAAAGCAACATCCATTTGCCCTGAAATATCATGCTAACGTAGAAGCGGTGAATTGGGAGAGCTGTGATAAGGTTTTAAATAATATAGAAGCAAAGAAGGCTATGATGAAAGGCTGGTAAAGTATTTACAAATTGGCGGCTAGTCAAAGTTGAAACGAACAAGCCTAAACAATGGAAACAGCATAGTGCTTTTAAGGCTGGATTAGTCATTTGGACTTAGATTGGTAGAGAGACTTTTAGCTTTTGGAAAAAATGCATGGATTTCTAAAATGATAAGGTGAAATCGAATGGTAATGGTAGAAAACTACGTATATAAAAAGGAAGTTGACTGGTCATTATTAAATGAAGGCCTTACTTTGCCTATTGATAATCAGGTGATATTCGGACGTAGTATGGGTAAGTTTCTACCGAGAGGTGAGTCGAAAAATATAAACATGTATCTGGATGGAAAGCGCTATAAAGCTAAGATAACAAATGTAAACTTTGCCGCAAAGCATAACCGTAAGAAGGATACACTACAAATCAGGTATTCTCCTAATGGTGAACTTTCCGATGCATTGAAGGCATATTTTATAAAAAGCTATCAATTTATTTCTGGAAAAAGGAAAATACGGGAAGCCTGTGACAGAACTATGATTCGTTTACCGGATGATTGCAAGGAGTACCTAGCAATATATACGACGGAATATGAGGATACATATTTGCTTGAAACGATTGTGGCCGATGATATTTTTGCTCTAAAAAAAGTTGTAAAGAACCAGCAAGAGCGAGTGTTAGAAGCGAGCTTCAATTATGATATGGTTGATGAGAATTCTACAATGTTTGAGACGGAGCAAATAATTAAGCTTCGTAAGCTCAATAAAAAGATCGGTGACAACTTGAAATTACTATATAACTACCGATGCCAAGTATGTGGCAAGAACATTGGTGAAGGATATGATTCGCATATCGTAGAGGCGCACCACATTGATTACTTCGTACACAGCCTTAATAACGATTCAGATAATCAGCTAATAGTATGCCCGAATCATCATAGCATTATCCATGATGTGAATCCGGTGTTTGACAGAAAGCGGCTGATTTATTTATATCCGAACGGTATGCAAGAGGGTTTGGCTTTAAACCAGCATCTTGGATGAAAACAAAACACAGTCCATCTTTGTAACCTAGCTTAATAGCAATCACGGGGACCTGAACTGTTGAGATCAAATTTAAGGATGCGTATTTTCATGAAAATGTATGTCGGGATAACCGATCTAGACTGGTTTGAGACTTTAAAGCAAGCAAATTGTGATGAAGTCAATTTTTGGAGGCCCAGAAGTATAGATAATTTCAGGGCTTTAGATGAAGGCGACCTCTTTTTATTCAAGCTTCATAGCCCTGACAATTTTATTGTAGGTGGCGGGTTCTTCTTGAATTTCTCCAAATTGCCATCCTCGTTAGCTTGGGAGGCCTTCGGTATTGCTAACGGAGCTACTAGTCAAGGGGAACTTAATACGCGGATCTACAAATACAAGAAAACCAACCGTTTATCGGATCCCGACCCAGAGATCGGATGCATTATCCTGTCCATGCCTTTCTATTTTAACGAGGAAGATTGGATTCCCGTTCCCCAAAACTGGGGACGTGGTATTCAACGGGGGAAGACCTACAGAACTACCGATGATGTCGGATTGAATTTATTTAAGCAGGTACAAGACAAGCTCAGTTTGCAGACAACAAATCCAAACATATTGATGCTGGCCCTCAGGGAAAACCGTTACGGTAAAGAACAAATAATAAAACCCAGAATTGGTCAAGGAGCTTTCAAAGTGCTGATCACAGATGCTTACCAGCGGAGATGTGCAATTACAGGAGAGAAAACCTTACCGGTATTGGAGGCTGCCCATATTAAACCTTATAGTCTCGATGGGCCGCATGCCATTAATAACGGCCTGTTGCTCCGTAGAGACTTTCATACCTTGTTAGATAGAGGCTACATAACAATAGACAAAAATTTGACCGTCGAAGTAAGCCATAGAATTAAAGAGGATTTTGGCAACGGTAAAGAATATTATGCTCACCACGGAAGCAAGTTGATCATTCTACCGGAGCGAAAAGAACAAATTCCTGATTTACAGTATCTAGAGTGGCATAACGAGAATGTTTATGTTGGTTAGCAAGCCAATCTATAGAAGGGGCTATGAGAGGATATATTCCCACCAGTTTCAATAAACCGGTGGGATAGAAATTAATAAGACTAAGCATAAATTAGACATAATTAAGGCAAGTGCGCCGAACGGGTAGTAATTAAGATATGCCGGATAGATCATAAATGTATTTAGATGACCACCTTTTTTATTGGTATATTCTGGTTATAAGTAGTAAAATAACACAAAGCTTCATATGTCCCCTAGTATATAAGAACTGCTGCATCCGCAGCGGTTTTCGTGCGTTTAAGGAGCAGTTTACATTTCCTGGGTGGCTTATTATGTTGTTTGTTAAATATTTATGTCGCTATTTGTTATAAAGGGGGGCTTTAAAAGTGACTGGTACAAAAAAGTATCCAGATATCTTAGTACAACTTGAACCGCCAAGTAAATTTGTTAAAAGAATGGGCACAGATAATATTCACGATTATAGAACTAAATTTATGCGAGATAGAGACATAATATTGTATTCTAAATCTTTTAGAAGATTAAGCGGAAAAACGCAGGTATTTCTTACTGGTTCTGATGACCACATGCGGACTAGGTTAACTCACACTTTGGAAGTGGCTCAAATTGCTAGAACAGTTGCATCGGCATTAAAACTGAACGGAGATTTGACCGATGCTATTTCATTAGGACATGATCTAGGTCATACTCCTTTTGGTCATGTTGGTGAGAGAACTTTGAATTTTATTATGAATGGGTGTGAAGGCTTTTCAGCTTCGATTCTGCCCGACAAAAAAGGTTTCAAACACAATTTGCAAAGTACTCGCATAGCAACCCAGTTAGAAAGTAAACAACCCCCAGAACCATATAACTGCGGACTTAATCTTACTAACTTTACTTTGTTTGGAATGTATCACCACAGTAGCCCAAATTGGTTCAAATATGACAAAGATGGCGGGCTCAAACCATGTAAATTTAGCCAAACATCAACTGAAGGGCTTACTTGTGATATCGCTAACCCGAGCAAGACCTGCTTAAATTACGGCAATTTGGAAGTTAATTTCTATCTGGATGCTAAATCAGAAGCCTATTGTTTACCCGATACACACATTCCGGCCTGGTCGTTTGAAGCACAAATAGTTGCAATGAGTGATGAGATTGCCCAACGGCATCACGATTTGGAAGATGGTTTAGAAGCAAAATTACTGAGTCACGATGAAGTAATTAATCTTCTAAGTCCATTCTCTACCAAAGAGAACGACCCTAATTTCGAACGTATGCGGGGTGATAAGAATACTATATATTTTTCTACGTCTATGTCACGCTTTATTGTGAATATGCTTGTTACCGAACTAATTGTAACCAGTTCACATAATATAGAGTCTTTTATTAAAAGCAATGAAATAGACAAAGATATTACAGTATTTGAACACATATACCCACAATTAGATGTTTCAACTGCTGAAAAAATCATTAATTTTAGGGATAGTTTTATTTTAGGGCATCATGATTTGGAGGATTACTTGAAAAACAGAATTCTTAACTCCTTTGATGTTCAAAGAATGGATGGCAAGGGGCGGTTTATTATTAGGAAATTATTTAAAGCCTACTTAGCAAATCCGCAGCAATTAAGAGACAAAACTATAATCTCGTTGTACGAACAATACTGCCCAGAGGCGTTAAAAGAACTGAACTACACCAACAATGATAATCGGGCAAAGAGTATAGGTGCGTTAAGAAACTTGTTGGATACAAGTAGATCATCTTATTCCACGGATGCCAATTTTAAGACTCATTTATTAAGAACTATTTGTGATTATATTTCTGGAATGACTGATGCTTTTGCTATTCAAGAATATCATAGATTATACGGGTAAAAAGAACCATTGCATCCGCAGCGGTTTTCATACTTTTTAGGGCTAAGTTACAGTTACTGGGATGGTAAAAAGTCAAAGAAAAGAGAAAGAAGGGGTAATGATGTTGAACAGGTTTAAGTGGATCACAAGTCTAGTATTGGCAGTTATATTGATGGGGACCACTCCTATTATGGCAGCCCCCACCGTCTTTATGGATGGCATACAACTCTCCTTCGATGTACCGCCAGTTATTGAAAATGATCGCACTTTGGTACCCATGGCCGCAATATTTACAGCCTTGGGAGCAGAGGTATCCTGGGACGGGGATACCTATACGGTAACTGCAGTTAAGACCGATACCACCATAGTGCTACAAATCGGCAACACCACTGCCTACAAAAACGGTCAGCCCATAGTGTTAGACGTTCCACCAAAGACTATTAATGACCGAACTATGGTTCCATTGGCTTTTGTGGGCAATGCCTTAGGAGCCAATGTAAGTTGGGAAGAAGCCACGCAGTCAATTTATATAACTGCTTCCTCCGGTCAACAGATTAAGGTGCACTTCATAGATGTTGGCCAGGCTGACTCTATTTACATTCAACTTCCGGACCACAAAGACATACTCATTGATGGTGGCAATGTAGGCGATGGTACTACTGTGGTAAATTACCTTAAAGCCCAGGGTGTCGATGACATCGAACTTATGATTGCAACCCACCCGCATGAGGATCATATAGGAGGACTACCAGCAGTGCTAGGTGCCTTCCAGGTCGATGAGATAATAGACAGTGGAAAGACCGCTACCACTAAAATTTACAGCACGTATTCAGCAACTGCCCAAGCTGAAGGATGCACCTGGTTGGCAGATAATCACCAATCCCTTACCTTTGGTAACGTTGCCCTCCAGATCCTAACAGGACCTGAAACATGGCAGGAAGTAAATGATTATTCCGTAGTTACCCGCCTGACTGATGGCAACATTCACTTTCTTTTCGAAGGAGACGCACAAGCCGATGCGGAAGCTGCACTGCAGGGCGATATCAGCGCCCAGGTGCTGAAAGTCGGTCACCATGGCAGTAGCACATCTTCTAGCCCTTCTTTCCTCTCCCGTGTTCATCCTCAGGCTGCAATTATATCTGTGGGTGCCGGTAACACGTACGGGCATCCTACCCAGGCGACCCTTGCCAAGCTTCAGGCCGCAGGGTCAACTATTTACCGCACGGATCTGAACGGCAATATAGTGATCACCACAGATGGTGTTACCTATACGGTGGCCACGGATAAGAGTTTGCCGGCACCAACTGCACCAGTTATTACCCTGGTGCCAACCACACCAGCCCAAAGCGCCGGTGTTTATGTAGGCAGTATTAAATCTGATAAATACCACTATCCAAGCTGCACTTATGCCCGGAAAATACTTGCTGAAAATCAGATATGGTTTGCCAGTGAGGCCGAAGCACTAGCGGCGGGATATGCACCGTGCGGGGTTTGCAAGCCTTAGTATAAAAAACATTTGAATGAGATGCAGGGGTGGTAAAAGAGTGATTATTTTGAAAGGAGTGTGATTTTATTAATGAAGGCAATTAGAGACCCCGTTCATAATATTATTATATTTGACAAAGATAGAGAAAAAGTTCTTTTGGATTTATTAGATACTAGAGAGATGCAAAGATTAAGACGTATTAAACAATTGGGGTTTTCCTCTTACACATATCCTGGTGCAGAACATACCCGATTCGCTCATTCTCTAGGGGTTACACACTTAGTCCAACGCTTTATTGATAGGACTTCTACCTTGAGAGTACCAGAATTTAAGAACGAATTAGACGAATTGCAAGACAAGAAATTGATAATATGTATAGCTGCAATGCTCCATGATATTGGGCATGGTCCTTTTTCACACGCTCTCGAATCAATAACCAATATTTCACACGAAAAATGGACAGCAGAGATAATTAATGGGAATACTGAAATTAACCAAGTGCTAAAAAGTCATAATGTTTCACCTAAAGAAATCTCTGAAATTATTCAAAGAACGCACAAATCTCCAGTGATAGTTAAACTATTATCAAGTCAATTAGATGCTGATCGCACAGATTACTTAATTAGAGATTCTCTTATGACTGGCGCTGGATATGGAAATTTTGATCTGGAGTGGCTTTTAAATGTATTACGGGTTGGGAAAGTAAACAATGCCTTTGAGATAGGTCTTGATCTTGATAAAGGCCTATCCATAGCTGAAGATTATGTGATGGCTCGATATTATATGTACGTAAATGTATATTTCCACAAAACAACACGTAGCGCTGAGTTAATGATGCGTCAGATATTTGATCAAGCTGTGAGATTAAATTTGGAACTACCCCCAGGACTTCAGGAAATAAAACAATCCGGTATTAGCCCAGATACTTTAGCTCATTACCTTAATTTAAATGAAAATGTTATATGGACTTATATAGAAAAATGGAAGGGTCACACTAATTTAAATGAACTTTGTAATGGCATATTGAATAGAAAACTATATAAAGTAATAACTGCCTCTGATTCTTTTAAAATATTTGAAAAGGCTTCGGAAATAAGTCAAAGGGACAATATTGAATTAAATTCAATATTGTTGAGAGATACTGCATCTACAAGTTCATATAAGGACCCTTATCTTATTACTCCAAATAAAAACGAAGGTGAAGGAGAAGCTGAAAAAGAGGCTTCGGAGCAAATTTATTTATTTGATAAAAGAGGATATCCTGAAGAACTATCAAATATATCTGTTATAATAAGACAGTTGCGCAATCAAAAAATCAATAAAGAACGTTTTTATGTTCCTCCTAAGTACAGAGGAGAATTTGAGGAGGTAATTTAAGTTGTTTGAGACTTCATATATAATTTTAGAACTACTTAATAAAGCAGATCGAATTTCCGGAAGAAAAAAACTCCAAAAAACTCTTCATTTATTACAATTACACGGAATCAACGTACCATTTGCATACGAATACCACTTTTATGGCCCCTATTCTTCCCAACTCCAAGCAGAAGTTAATCATTTAGTTGAGCAAGGTTTACTCTTAGAAGAAAACATTGGAGAGACTTATTGCTATGAGTTAACTAAATCGGGGAGAAAGTTCAAGAATTTGGTTGAAGATATGTTGTCAATTAGGATTGACTTGGATAACGACTTGATTAATACAATTGAGCATCAATCAGCCTCATTTTTAGAAGTTGTCAGTACGTTTGGCTTCTTAACCGACTTAGGATACGATAAAAACGAAGCTCGGGACAAATGTTTAGAGTTAAAACCCCATCTGAAAAGTCTTCTTGACGATGCAATAGATTTTTTTTATGAGCATATTATGAACTAGATTGTATGCCATAGGTTTAATGCTATACTGCTATTCACACTCACCCGGCCTCACCCGGGTGAGTTATCTCCCGAACATTCACTCCATCCCATTTCTCCGTTCTGGTATTATATAAACATATCGAACCAATTGAGTGGTATCATGCCTACCGCCGATGTTTACCGTCTTCAATCCTTTCAGGAGTCACCTTTATCAAATATTATAGACTATGTAATCCCAGCCCTGACCGATGTAGCAAGCCTTGCTGCGCTCGATCTGCATATCATAGAGCAGGAATCTTCTTTGTTGAAGGACACTGACCGGCCCTTGCAATCCATGGAAATCTTAATTCTTAGGGAACATGGGAGGAAAGGAGCTTAACAAGTCCAATAAATAAACTACTAATAGAGCGACTTTTCGGCAAATTTACGTTCTCCCTAATGTCCCCCCTCTTATTAGTGCCTATTTGTGACATCTCCCCGATAAAACAAACAACAAAAAATGCCGATTATCACCATAATAATACAGGAAATGGTATAATATGTATGATAAGTATAAATGTAGGAAGAGGGGGTAATGTTTATGTTGAAATCGACAGGAATAGTTAGGAGAGTTGATGAGCTGGGGCGTATTGTTATTCCTATCGAACTTAGGCGCACCATGGAAATCGACGAAAAAGATGCGATGGAAATCTATGTTGATGAAGAAAAAATAATTCTTAAGAAATATTTGCCGGCGTGTATTTTCTGTGGTAATGCCGAATATGTAGCTGATTACAAAGGCAAAAACATTTGCGGAGCATGTCTGGTCGAAATAGCAAAACAAGTCGTCTAGTGGCCCCGAAAATAAAAATTCCACCGTTTTATCACGATGGAATATTGTACCACCATTAAAGATTAATAAATATTGCTTTTGTAAATGAATTGAAAAATCTCTGCAAAAACGTCCAATGGTACACATTACTCTTACAAAGGTAAATCATTATGCGAAAACATGAACACGAGGTAGCTAGAAAAATGGCAATTAAGGTTATTGGTTAGCCATTCAGAAGATCCCGAGACTATCATCCAGATTGGCTATTATTCCGATCTATTCATAAAATGCACAATCCTCATTACGCCAATTGCTTAATACTAGCAACTCGTTTGTTATTTGTAAAATTGTTGAGCTTTTGAATGACACCTACTTCATATGATTTTTGATAATCTTCACTATATCTCTATCCACCTTCAGCTTATTCACTATTACAATAGTGTCTGAATTGTCAATCATCAATAAATCAATGATTTGCATTACTTTTTTGAATGTAATTCGCGCCAGTAGAGGATTATCCATTAAATCCTGTACACTTTTGGAATTAAGCGAAAATGCAACCTGCTCAGTAGTTGGTTGACTGATAACGGTCCTGAATAACTCTTCCTGAACATTATTTGTAATAAAGGTGGCTCTTTCTTTACGCTCAAATTTCTTGAAATATAGAGTTTGCCCTAACATAGTTTCCATCTTTTCGATAATAACTCTGCCTGACATCCCACTTGGTACGACCGATGTATCAAGAACTCTTATCTTCCCTAAAGGCGAATCTTTCCAGTCATTGTGCTGAATTTTATTCTGGGTAGTTATATGTTTCGATGCTTCTATCATGTTATTGGCAAGCAGAATTTCTGCGATATTGGCAATGCAATCGTAGTCTTGGAGTAGTTTCCATTCAGTTGGAATCCATGATGTCCCGCAGAGCATACCTAATAATCCGCCAGTTATGGATGCTATCGTGTCAGTGTCTGCTCCAAGCGAACACGCAGCGGTCTTTATTCCAAGAGCAGGGTTATTGGCGTATTTTGAAGCTAAGTATAGAGATGATAGGATTGCAACATCTCCAGCACCGTTAGCCTTGTCAAAACACTCGAGTCGTTTAAGCACAGCGCCGTCATTTACAAGTAGGCCTTTATTCAAAGAATCATCAATAAACTTAAGTTTTTCAATCATACTCGAAACAGTATCAGACCAAACATTGAGATAATCATAGCCAGAATACTTGTTGGCTAAATTGAGCCACCCTGTAGGAAGAATATTCGGATTAAGAGTATTCCAACATTTTGCGCCATCAATTACAGCGCTGATAAGCTCGCCATACTCTAAAACTGTTTCCTTGTTGATAAGGTAATGGAGGGCGAAAGCGTAACACGATGCCCCTAAAATCGCTCTCGGATGCCCGTGTGTATATAGGCTATCCCTTATTACATCCGAAATAAGGATATCTATGTCTGGCTTATGAGTTCCTGCAATTACGTGTGGCAAAATGCGCATAGTTGCACCATTGCCTCCAGCCAGAAAATATTTACGGTTTTCTTTTGATTCCCAAGGAACCACATTGCGCTTAAGCAGTTTCGCAGCATTCTTAATAGCGCTACCACCGCCACGTTCGTACTCTAGCCAATACGGTAACTCCTTTTTAGATAATGTGGATTCCCAATTTCCAGTTATGATACTTCGTGCAACTGCTAAAATCATTTGGGTATCATCGCTATACTCGCCAGGAAGTATTTTTTCGTAGTGAGACCAATACCGACCGCCTGAACGTCGGGTCCATCCAAGGAACTGATCGCTAGCCTTTGTATTGCTTATGGTATTGCTCGCTCTTAGTTCGTTAGGCCATCCCAAAGCATCACCGATTCCAGATGCCAGCAAAGCACCTGTGCATTTTTCTGCAATAGTAGGTATGTTTGCCATAATCTTTCCTCCTCTTAGGATTGAAATATGGTTTCGTTGGGTCTTCTCCCGGTTCTGACGATATTGCTCCAGTTTATACTCAGCACATCGGGTGCAAGGAAAATTTGCATATCTGGAATAGAATATGTTGTCAGTATAGCTGACACCCTTGCAGCAACATCGTCATTCCCTACTGCTATTCCAGTTAAGTAGTTTCGGGGAACACTTTCTTTTATCAATACTTCTGCTTGATCATCTGTAGGGCAACATCTTAGCATATTCAAATCTCTCTGTCTTCCAAGAACAGTTGGCGAAGAATACAGCGTTCCCAACTGATTCAAATCGCTAAAAATATATCGTCCCCAACTTTTACCAGCATTACATGCACAAAATTTCGTATCTCTATAATCTAATATTCCCAAGTCTATGTAAAGGACAATCCAGTCCCGAAATATTTGATCCGTATCTCGTTGCTGAGCTTGCCTTAGAAACCATGAATTAGGATGCTCAATTGAACAACATACATATTGAAGTTCGCCATCATATCTATCGGTATCAGTTACAGTTTTTACATCAGACCGAATAGAATCGCTTGCGAGGATTCCTTCGTTAGATGAAAGTATATGTGTCAGCATCTGAAGTTTTGTAAAATGGCAGAGGCGTGTCACGCCGAGACCTATAAAAAATTCGTGAGCCCCCATCATAAATCCTCCCCATCAGCTTTGTCATAGTTTGCAGAGGCTTCTGGGAACAATTGAGATAAGGTTCCGTCGTACGACATAAATAAGCCATACTTTGATCTGGTTGCCGCCACATACAACAATTTCAATTCATCCGCAAGAGCACGTTCTACAGACGTTGCATTTTCCAGTGTTTCTTTATCAGGAAAAATGTCGTCGCATAGAAAAGGTATGAATATATTCTCAAATTCCAGCCCTTTCACAGCATGAAAAGTGCTTAAGTAAATATCTTTTACACTTCCAAACCCAGCCTGATTTTTGTCGATAACAGTCGGCGTCATGCCACTTCTCGTTAAAGCTCTTTTGACCTTATCAACAATAGCACGATTACGGCATATAACGACATTTGATGAAGTCAAAGAACTTGTTTTTATCTGCTTGATCAGCCATGCAAGTTCGTTCTCTTTTGTAGCGAAATGAATTAGAACAGGCTTTGGACCCTTGGCGATAAAAGCTGTAGGGGTAACCATGTCGCTGTCTTTCTCCCAATATATACTGTCGGTTATGTCCTTCGCAAAAGCAGAAATAGTAGCTGGGTTTCTATAGTTTTTGTCAAATCTCCATATTTTACCGTCTGTTATGTTAATACCGGAATCGCGCCACGAGAGTCGACTCCCATATATTTGTTGGGCAACATCACCAAAAAATGAAAAAGATCCATTTCCAGCAACGGCAGCGATTAAGGACTTAATCATCATAGGGGAGAAATCCTGCCCTTCGTCGACAATGATATGGTTGTATAATCTCGGTCTTGTATCTGATTGCAGTTCTTTATATGCGTAAAGAGCTATATCATCCCAGTCATAAGGCTTGCCCCTAAGAGCGAGGTATTCTTCGTATATCTTGAAGAACCATTTCCGATTTTCACGCTTTATATTAACCGAAGCACGGCCTATACGTTCAGCCCTTAAGTATTCATCTAGTGTTTCAATGCCAAAACGTTCCATGAAAGTAATCTCGTCAATAAAAACCGAAACCGGTCTTTTAAAAGTAGATTCTTCAGGCCACCTTTCCTTGGCTACTTCAAGGGCTTGGCTGATGTTATACTCCTTTCCCTTGGAATCTAGAATACCGTTCCAAGCAGGCATTTTGCCTACACTATTAAGGTATCCCCGTGCAAATTTATGATAGGTTTCAATTTTAAGATTACGCAAGGAGATATTAGTAATGGCTGACATGTATTGAATCAGTGCCCCGTTAAAAGTAACTACCAGCACATTAGGGCGCGAAGGGAGATTGGCAAGACCAATCGCACGAAACAAAGCCATAGTGGTCTTGCCACTCCCTGCCGTTCCTAAAACAACAGTATGCCCTGTTGCGGGGAGTGCCAGCACTTCCTTTTGTTTGCCCTCTGGTTTGATACTTGCTAGCATAACTATCCCCCTTTATCAATCAGAGTAAACATCAAGTTTGTATCCTGTATTATCTAAGCTCATCATACTCATACTGCCAATTATATGGGAAAATATTCATATAAACAACAGATAATCCCATAAATCGATTCTACCAAATATGTATTATTTATCCAGTTGCTTGATTTAAAAAACAAATGCTATGATAGATGCAGAACAAGTGTTCGACAATAATTTATTGTTTAGTGAGAATCGCAGATTTAATGAATGAGAACGTTATTAATCCGTCTTACTATGGCATTAAGATCAAACTCTGAATAGGTAGGGAGGGAAGTGTTTAAATAAAGTAATAAAGGAGAATGAAAAAATTGCTCTGTTGACAAGAATGTGGAATGTAAAATATAATAATAATTGTCAACCAAAAGCTTAACAGTTGATATCATAAGTAAGAGACTCATTATCTAAAATTAGTATGAGGACAATAACATGAACAGTTATAAGGATCAGAGCTTCGGTGAATATATTGAAGGGTTACGAAGGGAACGCGGTAAATCACTCCGTGAAACTGCTAAGGCAATCGAGATATCGCCGCAGTTTTATAGTGAGGTTGAAAAAGGACGCCGTAGTGCTTTTACTGCCGAAAGGTTGGAAAAGCTTAAGATATTCCTAGCCCTACCAGATGAATTGGCCGATATTATGTACAATAAGGCTGCCGAATCTCGTAAAACAAAGGATATCACTGTGCCTCAGGATTTTTCCGATTATATCGTTCAAAGGGACTATGCTATGGCTGCACTGCGTATAGCAAAAGAACTTGATGCTGGCGAAGAGGACTGGCTGCGTTTTATTGAAGAGCTTAAACGAAGAAAGGAGTAACTGCAGACTCATGATTAGTCTACGTTATAAGACAGGTAAAACAGGAGTTCCTATCTTAAGAAATGCTGATATTGATGCCGATGCTGAACTTCTACTGCAAGATTATAATCCGGATCTTCTTAAAAATCCCCAACCATTAGATGTTGAAGACTTCACTGAGAATTATCTCAAATTAAATATGCATTTCGATAATTTGTCTCACGATGGTAGCATATGGGGGTGCATGGTTTTCAACAAAGGACATATTCCAGTATATGTGCCTGAACATGATCGCGCGGAATACTGTCCAGTCGAGGCCAATACTGTGCTTATTGACAATAGCTTGGTGGACGATGAAAGTGAATATGCTTTTCGTTCCACAATGATGCATGAATGTGGACACGATCTCTACCACTCTCAAATTTATAAAGAAAACGATAGCCAAATTTCATTATTTCTTATGGGAAAACAGCAGGAAATCATAAGTGCAACGGTATGTCGATCCATTGATATTGTAGGCAATGGACAGCGATCTCTGAAAAGTGACCAGGACTGGATTGAACACCATGCCAAATATTTTAGTGCTGCTATACTTATGCCCAAATCTATGGTAAATCACATCTGCAGCGAACCGACTCTAAGGAAAGATCTTACAACTGAGTTCTGTGGTTTTGAAGAGGAATTTCTTGCTGCACATCTATCGAATATCTTCAATGTATCCCCAACCTCAGCTAAAATTAGAATCAAGCAGTTAAATCTTGGATTTGAAAATATACCCAACCGGAATCCGAGAATGTTTACCATCGGGTGGCCTTCCCAGTTTTTTAATACGAAACTGTAGATATTGACTTGCACCCCAATATCATTTGGGGTGCAAAAAAATGACAACTATATCAACCATAAGATTGACAGAAGAAAGGTGGCTTACGTACATGATGCGTTCTCCAAATTTAAGATTAACATTATTTTTTTACTATAAACGTCAACCATAAGATTGACATATACCGACTTATATTTTAGAGGTGGATTTTTTATAGCTACTGCGAAACTCATAAGCTTCATTTAAAGACTAGGAGGACTCATTATGGATAAAAAGATGAAGTGTCCGAATTGTGGGCGGCGGGCATTTGATGTTTCTAAGCTGCCCAAGGAACAGATTGACGTAAAGTTAAAATGCCCACAATGCAAAAAATTAGTCACGGTTCCTTGTACTTCGAAGTCAGTAATGATATCGCCATGATAATCCGGGGCACTCTTGAAAGGAGGTGATACATATGACAAAAGGCAACAACAAACAAACATCAAAGACAGTTGCTCGCAAGGCGTCTTCCCTGCTTAGAGATGGTAGAACCAGCGCCAAGACCAAGTCAGTGGCAGGTAGCGCGTTGTCTCAAACTAGGCCATCGCCTAAGAAAAAATAAATACTTAATCATACTTCATACCGAGCAACGGAGCCGAGCGCGAGCTACCAAATGGCCGGATGATATACGAAACGCAAATTCGTAATCATCCGGTCATTTGTGTTTTGTAAGCGTCCGGCTTTTTCTATATCTCCGCCTGGCTCCTTAATTTGAAAGGAGCCAAAACATGTCAAAAAACTACAAAACCAGTAAAAAAAATCGTACCCATTATATCTATTACACCGCAGAGGGCTCAAAAATCATCATTACGCCAAGCGAAAACGACGTAACGGAAGCAGACATCGAATTTCTCCATTCCTGGGATGACGCAGAAGTGGACGAGCAGCGACGCACTGATTACCGAACATCACATCTTGACGCCTACCACAACGGTGAAAACGAAGAAGCCAATGACCGTAACTCTTATCTTGCGGATGATAGCACCAATCCGGAATCCGTTCTAATTGATAACGAAGATGAAAAGGCCCATCAGGACCGTCTTATAACCTTAACCGCAGCTATGGAATCTCTATTGCCTCAACAGCTGGAACTCTTCAAAAAGGTCTATGTCGAACGGCGTACCAACACTAATATCGCCGTCGAGCAAGGTGTTACTGAGACAGCTATCCGCAACCGCCTAAAGAAAATGCACGAAAAACTCCGTAAATTTTTCCCCGACAGGGGGTTCGAATAGACTCGGGTTTTTGCTTATCGGTGAGGGGTAGGAAATTGCCTCTGGAAAGGAGACATAAAAATGGGTCTGAAACACAGAGTCACAATCAACGTGACCCGACCCGACGGTATCCGAAGCCCGGTGCTGCAAAGTGGGTCGCGAAAAATCCATCACAAGCTACTGAATCTGTTATTTGGCGAGAAAGTGCGAGTCATCGTGATAACGCCCGGCGATTCAGTAGAGACGGTGGAAATCAAAGAAATTAGGAAAGGAGACGCGGAACATGAGCAAAATCAAGCTTCTTCTACATGTGGTATCTGATCTGCGCAGTCTCGCGGACAGCGTGCAGGCGGTTGCCGATGCAATTGCCTGCGTTGAATCCGCATCCGGCAGTCAGGCAGAAACACCCGCTACGGTCATAGAAACGGTGCCGGCGCCCAAGGCAGTAACGCTGGAGGCAGTCCGGGTTGTGTTGGCTGCGAAAAGCCATGACGGGTTTACATCTGAGGTTCGCACGCTGCTGGAAAAACACGGCGGATCGAGACTCAGCGAGATCAATCCCGCGAATTATGCCGCGCTTCTGGTGGACGCGGAGGGCTTGAAATGAGCAAACACGCAATCCTTTCCGCTTCCGGTGCGCACCGCTGGATGAGCTGTACCCCTTCCGCGAGGCTGGAACTAGAGTTTGATGACCGTGAAAGTGGAGCCGCCGCCGAGGGTACCGCCGCTCACGCACTCTGTGAACACAAGCTTCGCCGAGCGCTGAAAATGCGCTCAAAGAAGCCGGTTTCCAAGTATGACTGCGACGAGATGGATACCTATACCGATGACTATGTGAAGTTCGTACTCGAAACCGTCACCCAGGCAAAGCTGAAGTGCAAAGACCCGCTAGTGCTAATTGAGCAAAGACTGAACTTTTCCAGATATGTGCCGGAGGGCTTCGGTACTGGGGATTGCATCATCGTTGGTGACGGAACGATCCACATCATCGATTTCAAGTATGGTCAGGGCCTATTGGTGAACGCCGAAGACAACCCGCAGATGAAGTTATATGCTCTCAGCGCACTGGATATGTTTGATAGACTGTACGACGTTGACGATGCTTCGCTGACTATCTACCAACCCCGGCGAGAGAACGTCAGTACCTGGACGATCTCCGTGGAGGAACTCAAGGGTTGGGCAGAAACGGTGCTGAAGCCAACGGCTAAGCTGGCCTTTGACGGTGAGGGCGATTACCTCCCCGGAGAGTGGTGCCAGTTCTGCCGGGCTGCGGTGAAGTGCCGAGCCAGAGCTGAAGCCAAACTGAAGCTGGCCGCCCTTGAGTTTGCCCTCCCGCCGCTACTTTCGGATGAGGAAATAGGAGAGGTTCTCACTTCTATAGGCGACCTAACAAGCTGGGCAAATGAGATCATGGCTTATGCCACCGACACTGCAGTGAATCACGGCAAGGAATGGGCAGGCTTCAAGGTTGTTGAGGGGCGTTCCAACCGGAGATACACCGATGAAGAAGCGGTCGCGGAAGCTGCAATAGCCGCCGGATACCGCGACATCTATAAGCAGAGCCTTATTGCTATCACAGAGATGGAAAGGCTCATGAGCAAATCCAAGTTTAATGAAGTCCTTGGCGGACTGGTTCAGAAGCCGCCTGGCAAGCCGACACTGGTTCCGCTTTCGGATAAGCGACTGGCTATGAGTACATCTAGCGCAAAAAATGAATTTATGGAGGTTTAATATTATGTCAAACACTGCAAACAAAGTCAATCCCAATGCTGGTAAGACCCCTACCAAGGTTATCACAGGCATCGTACGTCTGTCCTTTGCGAACGTATGGGAACCTAAGTCCATAAATGGTGGCGCAGAGAAATACAGTGTCAGCCTAATTATCCCTAAGTCAGACACCAAGACAATCGCGGCAATCAACGCCGCCGTGGATGCTGCTATTGCGGAAGGCAAGGGCAAATTCGGTGGCAAGGTTCCTAACAAGGCCGCGCTCAAGCTACCCCTCCGCGACGGTGACATAGACCGTCCGGACGATGAGGCATATGCGGACAGCTATTTCGTCAACGCCAACAGCAACACCGCCCCCCAGATTGTAGATAAACAGGTCAACCCCATTCTCGACCGTTCGGAAGTCTACTCTGGCGTGTATGCGAGGGTTAGTATCAACTTTTACGCCTTCAACTCCAATGGGAATCGCGGAATCGCATGCGGACTGGGAAATATCCAGAAAATTAGCGATGGGGAACCACTGGGTGGTAGGACGAACGCCGCCGATGATTTCACCACGGATGTGGATGACGATTTCCTGTCATAACGAAAGAAAGGAATCTGGGCGGCGGTATGAACGATTTCTGCCGCCCAGTTTCTATTGGAGGGTGTATGAAAAATCTCAGTATAGATATTGAAACCTACAGCGGCACCAACCTTTCCAAAGCTGGTGTGTACCGCTATAGCGAATCATCGGATTTTGAAATCCTGTTATTCAGCTATTCTGCTGACGGCAAGCTGGTGCGGGTGGTTGATCTCGCGAACGGCGAACAACTACCGGATGAAATCCGCAACGCCCTCTTAGATGAAACCGTCATGAAGTGGGCGTACAACGCGCAGTTCGAGCGTGTCTGCCTGTCGCGCTACCTGGGCGAGTGGCTGAAACCTGTTTCTTGGAGATGCACGATGGTGTGGGCGGCAACCCTAGGCTTGCCATTGTCGCTGGAGGGTGCAGCGCTGGTCACGGGTGCGGAAAAGCAAAAGTTGACCGAGGGCAAAGACCTAATCCGCTACTTTTCCATGCCCTGCAAGCCCACGAAAGCGAACGGCCAGCGTACACGCAATCTTCCTGAACACGCCTCTGAAAAGTGGGAACGCTTCAAAGCCTACAACGCCCGCGATGTGGAAACGGAGCTGGCAATACAGGCAAAGCTGGCGAAATTTCCTGTGATGGAGGACGAGTGGAAGAACTATATTCTCGATCAAGAAATCAATGACCGGGGTATCTTGCTGGACATGACGCTGGTCAGACAGGCGACCCGCTGCGACGAGCAATCCCGGACGGAATTGATGCGGTTGATGCGAGAGTTGACTGCTTTGGATAATCCCAACTCAGTTGCGCAGATGAAGTCCTGGCTCGCTGACCATGGGCTTGAAACCAACACTTTGGGCAAGGCGGCGGTTAAGGAATTACTCAAAACCGCACCCGGAAATCTGGGGAGTGTTTTAGAATTGCGACAGAACCTCGCCAAGTCCAGCGTGAAAAAGTACACCGCGATGGAGAACGCCGTCTGCTCCGACGGCAGGGCGCGCGGGCTTCTGCAGTTCTACGGCGCTAACCGCACAGGGCGCTTCGCTGGGCGGCTGATCCAAGTACAGAATCTCCCGCAAAATCATCTGCCGGATTTGGAGCAGGTGCGAAAACTCGTCCGCTCCGGACAGTGTGACGCAGTGGAGATGCTCTACGATTCTGTGCCCTCCGTTCTATCTGAACTTATCCGCACCGCATTTATCCCAAAAGAGGGATTCAAGTTCATCGTTGCCGACTTCAGCGCGATCGAAGCAAGGGTCATAGCCTGGCTTGCGGGCGAAACATGGCGCAATGAGGTGTTTGCCACCCACGGCAAAATTTATGAAGCGTCAGCTGCGCAGATGTTTCGTGTCCCCATTCAGGAGGTAACCAAAGGCAGTCCGCTCCGGCAAAAAGGCAAAATTGCGGAATTAGCACTTGGTTACGGCGGCTCGGTAGGCGCTTTGACTGCGATGGGCGCGCTCGAAATGGGGCTTTCTAAAGAAGAACTTCAGCCGCTCGTGACCGCATGGCGAAAGGCTAACCCTAAAATCGTGCGGCTCTGGTGGGACAGTGACCGTGCTGCCATGACAGCGGTTCGGGAACGCACGACTACGGAAACACACGGAATTAGATTTGAATACCGCAGTGGAATCCTGTTCATCACCCTGCCATCCGGGAGAAAGCTTTGCTATGTAAAGCCCAGGATTGAGTTAAACCGCTTCGGTAGCGAATCGGTAACCTATGAAGGCGTGGGCGCGACAAAGAAGTGGGAGCGCATCGAAAGCTACGGGCCGAAATTCGTGGAGAACATTGTGCAGGCAATCTCAAGAGACATCCTCTGCCACGCCATGCGCCGGCTCGACGCCTTTGGCTGCAACATCGTGATACATGTCCATGACGAGGTGGTCATTGAGGCATCGCCTGGTTTTTCGCTTGAGGAGATTTGCCGCTACATGGGCCAGACTCTGCCTTGGGCTAAGGGGCTTCTGCTTCGCGCCGACGGGTATGAATGCCAATTTTATAAAAAAGATTAACACCTTTTTATCTAAAAGGGGGTTCGGTTTAGCCTTCTATTCCGCTTATAGATGGAAGCTGCTATGAGCGCTTCACAAAATCATTTATTAGGGAGGTTCAACATGAACGAATTATCCATTTTTTCTTTTGAGGGCAACGAAATCAGGACTATCCAAAAAGACAGAGAGCCGTGGTGGGTGTTAAAAGACGTGTGCGGCGTACTTGAAATCGGAAACAGCCGCGACGTTACCGCTCGTCTGGATGATGACGAAAAGGGAGTCGGTATTATCGACACCCTTGGCGGCAAACAGGAAGTATCCATTATCAACGAAAGCGGGCTGTACAATGTTATTTTACTCTCCCGCAAACCAGAAGCCAAGAAATTCAAACGCTGGGTGACACATGAGGTTCTCCCTGCCCTTCGCAAACACGGCGCTTATATGACCACCGATAAGCTGGAAGAAGTCATGAACGATCCCGACGCATGGATCAAGCTGCTAACCGCACTTAAAGAAGAACGGCAGCAGAAGGCGCGGCTCCAGCTTCAGGCCGAAGAGGACAAACCTAAAGTCATCTTCGCCGACGCTGTATCCGTGTCCGACGGTACGATTCTCATCGGTGAACTCGCGAAAATCCTCAAAGGTAACGGAATCAATATCGGGCAAAACCGAATGTTTGAAAAGCTCCGTCAGGAGGGTTACCTGATCAAGCGCAAGGGTACTGATTTTAATGCGCCGACACAGATGGCGATGGAACTGGGGCTGTTTAAGGTGAAGGAGACTGCCATTACTCATTCAGATGGCCACGTCACTATCAGTAAGACAACAAAGGTGACCGGGCGCGGTCAGCAGTATTTCATCAGCCGGTTTCTGGGTACAAAGGTGGTGTAGTGATGGCCGAATACAACTCCGAGGGCTACCCGAACCCCACCTTCGCTGAATCAATGGTCAATATAGCGAAAGAAGAAAAAGCCAGTGATTTCAAACCCTGTGTGTTCATCTGCTCACCCTTTGCCGGAGATACCCGGCGCAATCTCGAGAATGCCAGGCGGTACCTGAAATTTGCTGTGGATATAGGAGCGATCCCTTTCGCGCCCCACCTGCTCTATCCACAGGTTCTAGACGACCTTGATCCCCGAGAACGGGAACTAGGTCTGGGCTTTGGTATGGTCTGGCTCGGCAAATGTGATGAACTCTGGGTGTTTGGCAGGCGTGTTTCCGGCGGGATGAGCGCGGAAATCGCGGGGGCGAGAAAAACGAACATACCCGTCAGGTATTTCACGGAAAGCTGCGAGGAGGTGCATGACCTATGAAAATCGCTGTCGGCAACAGCCGCATGGATAAAAAATGGAAAAACAAAGAAATATCCTGGGAGGACTTCCTCACCCGTGTCAGTGCGACGATCCGTACCACTGAAACGGTGTTGGAATTCCGTAAGATGAGCCGCGCACAGCAGGATACCATCAAGGATGTGGGCGGCTTCGTAGGCGGAGCCCTGCGCGAGGGCAAACGCAGAAACGGCAATGTTCTTTGCCGCTCCATGCTAACACTGGATATGGACTATGCCACGCCTGGAATATGGGATGAAATTATCATGCTCCACGATTTCAAGTGCTGCGTTTACTCTACCCACAAACACACTCCGGAAGCGCCGCGTCTGCGACTTGTCATCCCGCTGTCCCGCGAGGTCAGTGAGGACGAGTACCCCGCCCTTGGCCGAATGGTGGCCAAGGATATCGGCCTCGATTTATTCGATGACACTACCTATGAGCCATCACGGCTGATGTATTGGCCGTCTACGCCGTCTGCCGGTGAGTTTGTTTTTCAAAAAAAAGACGGCGAAATGCTCAACCCCGATTTGTATCTTGGGAAATACGCTGACTGGCGGGATACTTCTATTTGGCCTGTATCCTCGCGTCAGTCGGAGGTGGTTCGGCGGCAGATCACCCAGCAGGCAGATCCGCTCGCAAAGGAAGGCGCGGTCGGCGCGTTCTGCAGGGCGTACTCAATTGAGGATGCAATCGAAGCTTTTCTATCCGACATCTACGAACCCAGCGCAATAAATGGTCGCTACGACTATATCCCCGCTGACTCATCCGCCGGGTTGGTGCTCTATGACGGCAAATTTGCGTACAGCCATCACGCTACCGATCCTGCCTGTGGCAGGCTGCTCAACGCATTTGACCTCGTACGGATTCATCTATTCCGCGAACAAGATGACAAGACCGTATTGGATACGCCACCCGGCAAGCTACCATCTTTCAAGGCGATGATAGAACTTGCGGTAAAGGATGTGCGGGTCAAGGAGCAGTTTGCCGAGGAACGAAAGACCCAGGCGGATAGCGAGTTTTCGAATGAGGACTGGCAGAACCAGCTTGACCTGGAGAAAACAGGCGCGCTGAAGAACAACCTTCGCAACCTTACGTTAATTCTGGTGAACGACATCGAATTGAGAAGCATTGTTTTTAACCAACTTAGTGATGGCATGGAAATCAAGGGAGATGTCCCATGGGTGCATCCGGCAAGGTTCTGGCGGGACGCAGACGACGCCCAGCTTATCAGCTACATCGACACGCACTATGGTGCTTTTTCAGCGAGAAACTACGATATCGCGGTAACGAAGGTTGCCGATGACCGATCCTACCATCCCATCCGTGAGTTTATTAGTTCCTTGCCGGAATGGGATAAGGTTCCCCGAGTGGATACCCTACTAATTAACTACCTCGGCGCCGCTGACAATGCCTATGTGCGCTCAGTCACGCGAAAAACCCTGTGTGCGGCAATCACCCGGGTGTTAACACCTGGCATCAAGTTCGACTCCATGCTGGTACTGAACGGCCCGCAGGGCGTAGGCAAAAGCACCCTGATTTCTAAACTCGGCGGCGAGTGGTTTTCAGACAGCCTGAGCCTTTCGGATACCAAAGACAAGACCGCTGCCGAAAAACTGCAAGGATACTGGCTTCTGGAGATAGGCGAGCTGGCTGGTCTAAAAAAAGCCGAGGTGGAGACCCTGCGCAGCTTCCTTTCGCGGCAGAACGATATCTACCGCGCCAGCTTTGGACGACGCGCTACACCACATTTACGCCAGTGCGTGTTCGTCGGTACCACCAATGCGGAAAAAGGTTATCTGCGCGACACCACTGGAAATCGCAGATTCTGGCCGGTGAAAACGCCGGTCGGCGGTAATAAACAGTCGTGGCAACTCACGCAAGAGGAAGTCCTACAGATATGGGCGGAGACACTCACCTACGTAAAAGCCGGGGAAAAACTCTATCTTGACGTGGGGATGGAGCAACTAGCCAAAGACGAACAGCGGGAAGCGATGGAATCAGATGAGCGTGAGGGCTTGGTACGCGATTATCTGGACATACTTCTGCCGGAAGCATGGGATAGCATGGACATATTTGAACGGCGCGCGTATTTGGATGGTACGGAGTTTGGCGAGAGCAAGCGTATCGGCAAGGTTAAGCGCACCTCAGTCTCCAACATGGAAATCTGGTGCGAGTGCTTCGGTAAAGACCGCTCAAACTTCAAGCGCATGGACAGCAATGAGATATCCGCAATCATGGCACGGCTAAGCGGCTGGAGTGGACTCGGCAAAGCGGAGCGCATTCCACTTTACGGGCAGCAGAGACTTTATGTTACAGACGGCGTTACCAGCGAAAAAACTGGTATCACTACTTAAGTTGGTAACAACCATCGCCTGTTACAGTGTGACAGAAATAGCTCCTTGTATCACCCAGTTGTAACAGGCGGTAGCCCCTTGTAGAGCAATGAAATGTAATTCTTTGTTACAAGTGTTACGAGAAATATCAATAAAAATAATTATACGGAATTTATTAGATAAATGAAACGCAACCACGCAAATGCGCGCGTATAGAGATTTTTTGATTCCTGGTAACAAGGACGTGTCGGAGGAATTTATGAGAGAAAAACAGATAGAACAAAAACTTGTGGCGGCAGTCCGCTCCGCCGGAGGTCTCGCGCTTAAGTTCTTATCGCCTGGCTTTGACGGTGTGCCGGACAGACTGGTACTCCTGCCAGAAAGCAAAATAGCCTTCATTGAACTGAAAGCGCCGGGTAAAACGATGCGTCCTTTACAGGCAAGACGGAAAAGGCAACTTGAGAAGCTTGGCTTAAAGGTCTATACGATGGACAGCACAGAACAGATTGGAGGGATACTCGGTGAAATACAATCCTCATGAATACCAGACGTTTGCCACAACCTTCATACTTGAGCATCCTGTCGCAGCTGTTTTTCTAGAGATGGGTCTCGGTAAGAGCGTCATCACGCTAACCTCTATCTTCGATCTTACACTGGACAGTTTCGAGATTCGGAAGGTTCTGGTCATCGCTCCGCTGCGAGTAGCAAGGGACACATGGCCTGCCGAAATTGAAAAATGGGATCACCTGAATGGGCTTACATGCTCCATCGCAATCGGAAGCGAAGCCCAGCGGAAAGCTGCGCTTCTGCAAAGAGCGCAGGTCTACGTCATCAATCGGGAAAACGTGGACTGGCTGATGAACAAGAGCGGGCTTACCTTTGATTATGACATGGTTGTTATCGACGAACTGAGTTCTTTCAAGGCTTACAGTTCAAAACGCTTCAAAGCTCTGCGCAAGGTTCGCCCCGGCATAAGAAGGATGGTCGGTCTTACTGGAACGCCTTCATCCAATGGTCTGATGGATTTATGGGCTGAAATCGGAATCCTTGACATGGGGCAACGGCTTGGGCGGTACATTACCCATTTCCGAAGCAGCTATTTTCTGCCGGACAAGCGCAACCAGCAGATGGTGTTTTCATATAAGCCTCGGCCTGGTGCGGAGGAAGCCATCTATAAACTGATCTCTGATATTACCATAAGCATGAAGAACACCGACTATCTGAAATTGCCGGAACTGGTTATGAATGAGATCTCCGTCAAGCTATCAGAAACGGATATGGATTGCTACCAGACAATGAAGCGCGAGCTGGTACTGTCTCTTAAAGGCCGGGAGATTGACGCTGTTAATGCCGCAGCGCTGTCGGGCAAGCTTTTGCAGATGGCAAACGGCGCAGTCTATGATGAGCGCGGTGCTGTGGTAAAGATACACGACCGCAAGTTGGATGCCCTTGAGGATGTAATCGAAGCAGCAAACGGTAAGCCGGTTCTCGTGGCTTACTGGTTCAAACATGACCTGGATCGGATACTTCATCGCTTTCCTGCAGAAAAGCTGGACAGCGCTGCTTCTATCAGAAGATGGAATGACGGCGAAATCCAGCTGGCAGTGATTCACCCGGCATCCGCCGGGCATGGACTTAATCTGCAGGCGGGCGGTTCCACTCTGGTATGGTTCGGGCTGACCTGGAGCCTTGAACTCTACCAGCAGACCAATGCCCGGCTCTGGCGGCAGGGTCAGAAAGATACGGTTGTTATTCATCATATTATTGCCAAAGGTACGATTGATGAGCAGGTCATGTTGGCACTTGCCAATAAGGAAACAGGACAAGCAGCACTAATTGATGCAGTAAGAGCTAGGATTGGAGGTGTAACCAATGAACGCTAAAGAATATTTATCCCAGGCCTTCAGGTTGGATCAGAGAATAAACAGTAAATTAGATCAGGTGAGTTCCCTAAGAGACCTGGCTGCCAAGATAACCGCCAGCTATTCGCCTGATCGGGTTGATGGCACCAAACAACGCAGCCCGAAGGAGAATATACTTGTAAAGATTATAGATTATGAGAATGAAATTGACGCAGACATTGACAGACTGGTGGATCTAAAAATAGAAATAACCACAATAATAAGAAATGTAAATGATGCCGATAGTCAATTACTATTAGAACTGAGATATTTAAACTTCAAGACCTGGGTAGAAATTGCTACTGCTATGGGTTTTACTTTTCAATGGATTCATTCGTTGCATAAAAAGGCCTTACAAAAAATAAATATAAAACCGTTGATAAAAGTTGATAGTAATTGATAGTCAAGGTTTTATATGATTAAGATGCCAATATGATTAACCTCGGGAGAACATATTTCCCGAGGTTTTTTTATGGCTTGTTTAATATGGCCCCAAATGCAGGCTTAAAAAAATATCCAAATCTACTAAAAACAAAGTAATATTTATCAGCTTCATGAATATCTTAGTTAATGTCTCTAAAATTGCACTGAGTCAAATTTCTACTTTATAAAGGGGCATTATTTTTGTTACATCAGATTTTTTCGTGGATCACACTACATCAGTCACTAATATTCGGGATCTTTATGATATTTTTCCTTAACACCGTTGGTGCAGCGATTAGCAATCTTAAATCCGTTTATCTTTCCAAAAAAGTTATGGCCCCAGTATATTTGACAACCTTTTTGGATGCACTGTTGGCCTCTTATGCCTTAAAACTAATTGCTAATTCATCGGGACCTGCCGTGATAATGGCTTTCGCCTGCGGAAGATTATTTGGAGTTTGGTTAGGTGATATGATTGAAGAGAAGGTAGCTATGGGAATAATAGAAATAACCATTAACAAGCATATGGATGATGGGGTTGTTCTGGCAGATGAACTAAGAGAAAGAGGTTATTCCGTAACCACCTTCAAAGGTTACGGAATAAACGGCAACGAAAGGATGATACTAAATGTCATCGCTCCTAGAAAGGCCTGGCCCGGACTATGCAAATTACTTGAAAATGAAGGTAAAATTAATATGGCAGTGAAAAATGTTAACAAAACTTACGGAAAGGTTGGATTATTTTCTTAGTGAAGCGAGGGTAAGTATTTGTTTACAAAAAATAAATTTAAAACAGTTGATAAAAGTTGATAGTAATTGATACTCGATCTGTAATATTATTAAACTGCAGATATGCATCAGAACCTCAAGAGTTTGATCTCTTGGGGTTTTCTTATGCCTAAATTAATTATCACGGAGTTGATGCCAATGCCCATGAAACCAAAGAAACCCTGCCAGCATCGGGGATGTCCATTATTAACTGAGGATAAATACTGCGAGTTTCATATAAGACTTTACAGCAATGAAAGACCTACTGCCAGAGAACGTGGCTATGACGGTCGGTGGAGGAGAGCCAGCAAGCTATATTTAAAATACAATCCTCTATGCAGGCACTGTGAAAGAGAAGGGAAGCTAACTGCTGCTGAGGTAGTGGATCATATTATACCTCACAGAGGAGATCAAACTTTATTCTGGGATGAAAGCAACTGGCAGCCACTCTGTAAGAAATGTCATGACCGAAAGACGAGGACAGAGGACCAGCATCCGGAATATAAATATTGATGCAAGAAAAGGTAGAAGCGTTCCCCCCAGGGGGTATGCGAATCTCCGGAACCATGGGGTGGGGGACCGCAGCGACCCTTCGTGTGAAATTTCGCAGAATAAATTAAGGGGGGTCCTCCTGAGGGTTGAGCAATATATAAGGATACCAGTAGACACTAGGGGTTATGGCTATTTCTAAATTGCGAAAAAGTAAGGAATGAAAAAACCTAAACAAACCTTTATGGTATAAGGTTTTGCAAAGATTTCCTGGAAATTAATATAGCAAGCTCAAAACGCTTGAAAGCAGTGTTAAACCCATTGCTTTAGGCGTTTTTTTAATGCGGTTAAAGCAGATGGGGGTGTGGTTGGTGACTGATATAGAAAAGCAGCAGATACAGGAATTAAGAATAAAGGGTGTTGGCTACAAGGCAATCGCTGCTGTGCTGGGTATGTCCAGAGATACCGTAAGAGGTTATTGCAAACGTAATGGCCTTGAAGGGGATTCAATAGTCATATCCCTCAATGTAGAGGAAAAGAAAAAGAATCATCTTCTCTGCACCTGCTGTAGCAAACCTATCAAGCAAAATGACCGTGGAAGGGCTAGACGGTTCTGCTCTGATGAATGCCGCCGGAAGTGGTGGAACGATAATCCCCAGGAGCGGAATAGAAACGATGCCGCTACCTACAAATACAGCTGCCCTCACTGCGGGAAGGAGTTCAGTTGCTACGGGAATAAAAAAAGAAAATACTGCAGCCATGACTGTTATATAAAATCTAGATTTTGGAGTGAAGAAGATGGAATTCAAGAAACTGCCAATAGATAATCTAATCCCGGCAAGTTACAACCCAAGAAAAAAGCTGAAGCCTGGGGACAGCGAATTTGAAAAAATCAAGAATAGCATTACCGAGTTCGGATACGTCGATCCCGTGATCATTAATAAGGACTATACCGTAATTGGTGGCCACCAGAGAATTTCTGTATTAAAGACACTAGGGTATACAGAGATTGACTGCGTGGTTATTGATATTGATAAGACCAAGGAAAAAGCTCTGAATATAGCTCTTAACAAAATCAGTGGCGAGTGGAATAAAGAGCTGCTGGCAGACCTGATTATGGATCTACAGTCACTTGACTATGACCTTGGCTTTACTGGTTTTGAGCCTCCGGAGATTGATCAGCTGTTTAATGATGTTCACTCTAAAGAAATCAAGGAAGATGACTTTGATGTTGAAAAAGAACTGGCCGAACCGGCGATTACTAAACCCGGTGACCTTTGGCTGCTTGGCAGGCACCGTTTGGTTTGTGGTGACAGCACAGATGCGGAAGTATATAGGGTGCTGATGGATGGTCAAAAAGCCAACCTAGTGGTTACTGACCCGCCCTATAATGTTAACTACTCAGCTCAAGCCGGCAGCATCAAGAATGACAATATGAAGGATGAGGAGTTTTACAACTTTTTACTTAAAGCTTTCAAAAATATGTTCGAGAGCATGGAAAAGGATGCATCCATCTATGTGTTTCATGCCGATACGGAAGGCTACAATTTTAGAAAGGTATTTAAAGATGCTGGCTTCTATTTATCAGGCGTCTGTATCTGGGCGAAGCAAAGCCTGGTTCTTGGACGGAGCCCCTACCAATGGAAGCATGAGCCGATCCTCTTTGGATGGCGTAAGGATGGCAAACATAACTGGTACGGTGACAGGAAGCAAAGCACCATCTGGAACTTTGACAGGCCATCCAAGAACGAACTTCATCCGACTATGAAGCCGGTAGCTCTTTGTGCTTACCCAATCCAAAACAGCAGCATGAGTAACTGCATTGTTCTTGACCCCTTTGGCGGCAGCGGATCTCTGCTGATTGCCTGTGAGCAGACAAACCGTATCTGCTACACTATTGAACTGGATGAAAAATACTCAGATGTTATTGTAAAGAGATATATTGAGCAGGTTGGTTCTGATAGTGGAGTTTTCCTTCTAAGAGATGGCAAAAAAATATCTTATAAAGATGTATAAAATAGCAATAAACTCTTGCTATATAGGCCTTTCAGAGTGATATATGTACTACGAAAAAACACACCTGAAAGGAGCAAGACAGCATGTTTACAGCGAAGTTTGGAATCGAGATTGAGTTCACCGGAATAACCAGAAGCCAGGCTGCTGAGGTAGCGACTGAGTTCTTAAACGGAAGGCTTGAAAACTGCAACGATTACTACAATACCCAAAAGGTGCACACCCCAGACGGACGCACCTGGAAGTTCATGAGCGACGGAAGCATCCGCAGGGAAATAAAGCTGAACGGCAGAAAGATAACCGCCGAAAGCACCTACAGCGTAGAGCTGGTCAGCCCGATACTTACCTACCGCGAGGACATTGAAACTCTGCAGGGGCTGATCAGGAAACTTCGCAAAGCGGGAGCGTTTACCAACCCCTCTTGTGGGATTCACATTCACCTGGACGGAGCGGCGCACACGCACAAAAGCATTTGCAACTTCATAAACATAATAGCCAGCAAGAACGACCTTTTCTACAAAGCCCTGCAAATAGAGCCAGAGCGGATGAGGTTTTGCAAGAAAATGGATGCAGCCCTGGTGGGTAAGATGAACGCTAGAAAGCCCCAAAACATGCGAGGGATTGAGGAGCTTTGGTACGAAGGCTACTGTGAAAGCCGCAACCACCACTACCACGACAGCCGATACCATTTCCTGAACTTACATAGCTTTTTCAACGGGTGCAAAACGGTTGAACTCAGAGGCTTCAACAGCGAACTGCACGCTGGCAAAATCAGAAGCTATATTGTTTTAGCCCTAGCCATAAACAAGCAAGCATTAACCCAAAGGAGCGCCAGTGCCAGAAAGCCACAGGTTGAAAACGAAAAGTTCGCGATGAGAACCTACTTAAACCGAATCGGCTTTATTGGCGAAGAATTCAAAAACTGCAGAGAGCACCTTTGCAAACACCTTGCAGGCTCAGCGGCCTGGAGGTTTCGCTCAGCAGCCTAGATAAACAGAACAGAGCCCCAGGGCGAAAACCCTGGGCTAACACGGCATTATGCAAAGGAGGAAACCCTGCATGGATAAAACATATTACGCATCCTACGGTTCCAATCTCAACCTGAAGCAGATGTCCGGGCGATGTCCTACTGCCACTGTGGTTGGAGAATCGGTTATAGAAAACTATCATCTTTTGTTCCGAGGCGGCCATGACTCAGCGGTGGCAACGATTGAACCAGCCAAAGATGAAAAAGTTCCTGTGCTAATTTGGGAGGTTGCCCCGGCAGATGTTGCTGCTCTCGACCGTTATGAGGGCTGGCCTTTTCTTTACCACAAGGAAGAATTAAAGATAAGGCTAAACGGAAAGCAAATCAAGGCTATGGTATATATTATGAATGAAGGCAGACCGTTGGGTTCGCCAGGCTGTTATTATTACAGCGTCATTTTGGAGGGATACAAGTTGGCTGGATTTGATGAGGAAATACTGCGCAAAGCGGTCAGCAATTCTGTGGAAGGGGAACGCCTGGCTTTCAATAACTATCAGGAGTAAAAGCTTAAAAGCCTTGCTATTACCTGTGCTTAGAGTGATGTATGTACTACCAAAAAGCACAGGAGGGATTAATAATGGCAAAAACATGGAGTAGATTTTTAGATGAATCAGGACTTTGCAAGGAAAACCCGGTTACCGGCAAACGACCCTGCGACGATGGACGCCTTTGCGACAGCTGCCAAACTGAAGAAGTGCAGCGGAACTTTAAAGCTTGGAAAGCAGCACCGGAAGGAGACGGAATGCTGAGAACCACGGCACATTTTCATAGAAAAGCAGTTAATGTTGAGGAGCTTAAAAGGCTACCCGGCAATAAACAAAATCAGGTTCCCTGCATTGTGGAACAGCTTATAGAGCTTGAGCCTGAAGAATATGATAAGTTCTCCCAGCACCTTTTAGATGATTACAATTTCATTGAGGAAATGGTCAATTATCAGTGCGTAGATTCAGATGGACACTGGCATTGCATTCTTGTAAAAGGGAAGGGCCAGCAAGATGGCATTCTGGTACAAGGCGAAGGTTATTATTACGCAAGGTACTCAGCTTACCTGCCGGATACCAGCAAGCTTCTAACGGAATAAGGTCAACAACATAATTAATATTGATGAGGAACCTGGCAATGGGTTCCTTTTCTCTGCTTAAAAATGAAAGCGCATATTTATCTCCAATGAACCTTGCTATTACTTGTGTTTAGAGTGATGTATGTACTACCAAAAAACACAGGAGGTGCATAGGAATGGACAAGAAGGAAATCATTAAGGTTTTGGAACAGCATTTTGAGGCTAAGGCAAAGTACATGGGTGTACCGACTTTTGCCTACCAGATTCAAACGGGGGATGAGATCTACACGATTACCAGAGAGGGAATCATAGAGGATGCAGGCGGCAGGCAAATTGACCTGGACTCAATCATTGCCAGCAATAATTCCGCAAACACAGAAACAGATATTAGCGATGCCGTACAGGGTTTTTATGCGGTGGAGATAAGCCTCCCGCTGGCAGGTCACACTGGAACCAGTCTGAGGAATCTGGTGAACATGATTTTCAGCAAACAAACCATGATACAAAAAGCCCTCAACATTGAAGAAATGCTGATAGACGAGGGATTGGTCACGCTACTAAACAAGAATAAGCTTGAATCCAAGGAGGATTTCAACGCGCTGCTGCTGGAAGCAGGACGTGATAAATGTATAGGCATTAGCTTTGATTTTGAGCAGGAGCTTATCACCTTCAAATTCAGAATAACCTCTGCAGAACAGATCAAGGCAGTAAGCGATCTGCTAGCCCTTATTAACGAAAATGCCAAGACCCAAAAACACGCTTCAAGTAAGCCTGGTCAAACAGATAATGAAAAGTATGCCTTCAGAACCTGGCTTATAAGGCTGGGGATGATCGGTGATGAGTACAAAGCTACCAGGAAAACACTTCTTGCCAACCTCGAGGGAAACGGGGCGTTTAGAGGAGGCAGAATAAATTAAGATACCAATTTTGGGGTTTCTTAATAATACTTTGCATCAAATAGGGTAAATTATCCTATGGAGGTGATAAGTATGAATGGAAATGCAGAACTATTAAACTTTATCTATCAGAATTCTCAAATGGGCGTAGATACAATAAAACAATTGATAGGGATTGCCGAGGATAATGAATTCAAAAGACATTTAGAGGCTCAATATAATGGGTATAAAGAAATCCATACTACAGCCGAGACTTTACTAAATACCAATGGTTATGACGAAAAAGGGCTTAGTACACTAGAAAAAATCAAAACCTATATGATGATTAACATGCAAACTCTGACCAACAAAACGTCTTCTCATATTTCCGAAATGTTAATTTTAGGAAGTAATATGGGTGTAATAGATGCTGTCAAAAACTTAAAGAAATATGCAGGAGCCGAAAAGGACATTACTGATCTTATGGAAAAGCTACTTAAATTTGAAGAGGACAATATCCAACAGTTAAAGAAATTCCTATAACCCAAAAAATGAAAAAGTTCAAATATTCTTATAAGTAATCAATTAAAAGAAACCTGCTAAGTGCAATAAATAGTTGTTAGCAGGTTTTTTTATGTCCATTTTTTTGTAAAGGAGGTGATACCTATGGCACAAAGAGGAAGAAAACCAATACCTACAGCAATAAAGGTACTGGAAGGCAACCCCGGTAAAAGAGAACTCAATATAAAGGAGCCTAAGCCTGAGAAGAAAGCTCCCAAATGTCCAATGTGGCTTGAAGCTGAAGCCAAAAAGGAATGGCGCAGAATCGCTAAACAGCTGGAACAGTTGGGCATTCTCACAGAAGTAGATATGGCTGCATTTGCAGGTTATTGCCAAGCCTATGCAAGATGGAAAGAAGCTGAGGAGTTTATCTCCAAGCATGGCACGATTGTGAAAACCCCATCCGGATACTGGCAACAGGTGCCACAGGTATCTATCGCTCAGACCTATCTAAAGATTATGAATAAATGCTGTGAGCAGTTTGGACTCACTCCATCTGCGAGAAGCAGAATTGTTACCGATAAGTCGAATGATTCTGATGACCCGATGGAATTCATTCTATTTCACGGTGGTGGCAAGGTTGTATGATGAGAAAAAAGCACAGCATGCCGCCAGTTTCATTAATTACTTAAAACATACCAAAGGGCAGTGGAGGGGAGTACCTTTTGATCTTCTCCCATGGCAGGATAAAATCATCCGGGATGTATTCGGGACAGTTAAAGATAACGGCTATCGCCAATACAACACCGCCTATATAGAAATACCAAAAAAGAACGGTAAAAGCGAACTTGCTGCCGCAGTAGCGCTCCTTATGACCTGTGGTGATAACGAATGGGGCGCTGAAGTTTATGGATGCGCATCAGACCGGCAGCAGGCATCCATTGTATTTGACGTGGCGGTTGATATGGTTGACCAGTGTCCGGCTCTGAAGAAAAGAATCAAGCCAATTATATCTGTTAAGCGGCTAGTATATAAACCGACAAACAGCTTCTATCAAGTGTTATCAGCTGAAGCTTACACCAAACATGGACTGAATGTTCACGCTGTGGTATTTGATGAACTTCATGCCCAGCCCAATAGAGAGTTATTTGATGTAATGACCAAAGGTAGCGGTGATGCAAGACTCCAACCGCTATTTTTTTTAATAACAACCGCAGGTACCGATAGAAATTCTATCTGTTATGAACAGCATCAGAAGGCACAGGACATTATTGAAGGTAGGAAAATTGATCCTACCTTTTATCCTGTTATTTATGGAATTGATGATAATGATGATTGGGGCAATGAACAAAATTGGTATAGAGCCAATCCTTCGCTGGGACATACCATCGATATTGAAAAAGTAAGAAATGCATATAACAGTGCCCGAGAGAATTCAGCCGAGGAGAATATATTTCGTCAGCTAAGGCTTAACCAATGGGTGAAACAATCAGTCCGTTGGATGCCAATGCACGCTTGGGATGAGTGCGATTTTAATATTGATATAGAAAGTCTAAGAGGGCGGGAGTGTTATGGAGGGTTAGACCTTTCCAGCACCACAGATATCACAGCTTTTGTGCTGGTTTTTCCGGCCAGGAGTGAAGATGAAAAATTTATAATCCTCCCTTACTTTTGGATACCAGACAATAATCTAAAAACAAGGGTAAGGCGTGATCATGTTCCCTATGATGTATGGGAGCAGCAAGGATATATTAAAACCACTGAAGGCAATGTCGTCCACTATGGATTTATTGAAACATTTATTGAGGAACTAGCGACTATTTACAATATCAAGGAAATAGCCTTTGACCGTTGGGGTGCTGTGCAAATGGTACAGAATCTTGAAGGTATGGGATTTACAGTTGTTCCCTTTGGTCAAGGTTATAAAGATATGTCCCCATCTTCAAAAGAACTGATGAAACTCACCCTGGAGAAGAAGATTGCCCATGGAGGTAATCCAGTGCTGCGCTGGATGATGGATAACATTTTTGTGAGGACCGACCCTGCCGGCAATATAAAACCGGATAAGGAAAAGTCTACTGAAAGGATTGACGGTGCAGTGGCTACTATTATGGCACTGGATAGAACGCTTCGAAACCAAAGTAATAGAAGTGATTCTGTATATGATGAAAGAGGATTGTTAATTTTGTGATTCTGCATTATTTTTCTTGGTTATGCACAAAAATATTATATAAAAATGCAGAACACCGTTAGATTGTGTAGGAAGAAAAACTTTTATTCTGCCATGAATTGATTGACTTCTGCATATTTTATGGATAATATTGTGCAGAACCATAATTTTTTAGGCAGAAAGGGTGTTGGCGATGAGGGATTTTGATTACACATCCATTCCGAGTGGGTTAATGAACCATGAATTAATGAATCTGGTCTCTGCAATTCATGAATATAAAGGGAAGCAAGAACTGTTTATTGAAGCGAAGGCCGATGTATTAGAGGCCATGCTTGAAATTGCCATAATTCAAAGTACCGGGGCCTCCAATAGAATCGAAGGAATTTATACTTCCGATGAGCGCTTGGATGCTTTGGTAAAGCTTAAGGCGGAGCCGCGCAACCGCTCCGAGCGCGAAATCGCTGGTTATCGGGAAGTGCTGAGACTGATCCATGAAAGCTATGATTATATGGCACCGCGTACCAATGTAATACTACAGCTGCATAGAGATCTGTACCAGTTCAGTCCGTCGTCTATCGGTGGTAAATTCAAAAATTCGGATAATCTTATCACTGAAACAGATACATTCGGCCAAAGCAAAATACGCTTTAAACCCTTGACGGCATTTGAAACCCCTGAGGCTGTTGATCGCCTGACCGACACCTTTATAAATGCAATCAACGCTGAAAAATACGATCCATTGCTCTTGATCCCCATGTTCGTTCTGGATTTTCTTTGCATTCATCCCTTTAACGATGGTAATGGACGCATGAGCCGTCTATTAACCCTGCTGCTCCTGTACCGTTCAGGGTACATTGTTGGTAAGTATATCAGTATAGAGATGATTATTGAAAAAACGAAGGAAACCTACTACGAGGTACTACTGGATAGCTCAGCTGAATGGTACGAAGGGAAGAACTCTTACCTGCCGTTTGTCAGGTATTACTTGGAGGTCATATTAAATGCCTACAAAGAGTTTTCGGCGCGGGTAGAATTGATGCAAAATCGCAGTCTTTCCAAGCCGGAGCGAATCCGCAAGCTGTTTGACAGTAGCCTACAAAAGCTGTCGAAGCGTATGATTTTGGAAAAATGTCCTGACATAAGTACATCGACGGTAGAGATAACCTTGGCGTCGCTTTTGAAAGAAGGCTATATATTTAAGACTGGTGCAGGTAAAAATACTGCCTATATTAGGAATATGGATCTGCCCAATATAGATACTGAATAGCACGAAGTTCTTCGCAGACAGATATGGCAATTGTACACCATCTTTTTTGCCACTCATCCAAAATAAAATAATAGTAATAATACCAAGGAGTGATATTGGTGAAAAATGAAGCTTCAACGATTACTAATAAACGAATTGCTTCCAGCGTGAAAGCTTCAATGGAATTTGAAGGACTAAAACCAAGCTTGTATGCCCAAAAAATCGGAGCACTCTACCTTGAAGGTAAAATAAGTGGCCAGGATGCTCTTGCAAAGATAAAAGCAAAGCATACTTCAAAGTTTGGTCGTTAAAATGGGAAGCTTCTTTTGTAAAGATCATGGACCGCTGAGCACTGTCATTTTTAAGGTTACTGTAAACTAATCATTTGGTGATTATCAAAAAAAGCACCTAGCGCATGTACGGTGCTGTTGCCCTTATTATGGTGGATAGGTCTATAAGGAATAAAAATAAGACCAGCGTTTATGATGAGAGAGGAATGTATGTGTTGTAATGGGTTATAACACATACATTCCTCTCTCTAATCTTTCATAATCTATTTCGCCACAAACATAGCAACCCAATACGTTTAGATTATGGGCAAACATGTATAGAAGATGATCTAGGGCACTACACATTGCAAGCATGTGACCTCGAGGTGACAACAGATATGCATCAATTGTTTTCTCATTTTCTTGTAATCGAACATAGACCCTATGATTGCCGTCAATAGGTATTAGTTCTTGGGTGGGTTCGTAGAATGCAGCAATGATTGGCTTGTTATTTTGTTTTGCAATTTCTAGGTGACTGAAATTTATATCTTTTTCGAAAATTGAATTAGAGACCTTTTCAAGTTCAAGTTTAACCACAGGAACATTGTTTTCGATAATTACCGCCTCTGCTTTTGCTATGTTCCAAGATATTCTATAGAACTGATTATCACCAAAGAAAAATTCAGCTGTATATATTTGTTCAGCATTAAAATTTAAGAACTTCTCAAATGTTTCCTGCTTTTGAATCTGCTTTTTATAGTGGGATAGAAAATCCTGCAAATTACTAATTCTAAGAACAGGAGGTTTGGGTAACATTAAGTAAAAATACTCTTCCGTAAAAATCTTATCTAGTTTATAGACTTTATGACTACTTAGGGTCATTTGTTTATTCTCCTTTGATATCAATTATTAGCTCAAACATATGTGAATAGATAAAATGTTAGAATAACTATTTAATCATTAATTTGCACTACCAACAAAGTAATCGCTGTAAATATATACATCAGGTTTTGAAACTGGAGAAAATAATAAAGGCTTTGACCGCTCATCAATATGTGCGGTTTTTTTGTGCCCATTTTCAGGAGGTAGAATCATGAAAATACCGATCCTATCAGGATTATTAAAACCAAGAGCCAGCCCGATAAACACCTTATGGGGGAACACATATAGTTTTTTCTTTGGCAGCACAAGCAGTGGAAAAACGGTCAATGAAAGAACCGCTATGCAAACCACCGCTGTTTATGCCTGTGTGAGGGTACTGGCCGAAGCGATAGCGTCATTGCCGGTTCACACCTACAGATACACTGATAGAGGTAAGGAAAAGGCGATTGACCATCCGCTCTATTATTTATTGCATAGCGAGCCCAATCCCGAGATGACTTCATTTGTGTTCCGAGAAACACTGATGGGTCATCTTTTATTATGGGGAAATGCCTATGCCCAGATCATTCGAGATGGAAGAGGGAAGGTGATCGCTCTTTACCCCCTGATGCCGGATAAGATGACAGTGGACCGCGCTGAAAAAGGAGAGCTTTACTACCTTTACAACAAAGAGGGTGTAATCTACCCCCTCCGAAGTGATGAGGTCCTACACATACCAGGCCTTGGGTTTGATGGCATTGTCGGGTATTCACCCATTGCCATGGCGAAAAATGCTATCGGTATGGCCATTGCCACCGAGGAATACGGCGCGAAGTTCTTCGCTAATGGTGCCAATCCCGGTGGGGTTCTGGAACATCCCGGAGTTGTGAAAGACCCGGCCCGAATCAGAGAAAGCTGGAACGCGGTCTATCAAGGAAGCGGTAATGCTCACCGAGTAGCAGTGCTTGAAGAAGGGATGAAATTTCAAAGTATCGGTATTCCCCCGGAACAAGCTCAATTTTTAGAAACACGAAAGTTCCAAATCAATGAGATTGCTAGGATCTTCCGGGTACCTCCACACATGGTAGGTGACCTTGAAAAGTCCAGCTTTTCAAACATTGAGCAGCAGTCACTGGAGTTTGTCATGTATACCCTTGACCCCTGGGTCATTCGGTGGGAGCAGGCAATTCATAGAGCCCTATTCTCGCCATCAGAAAAGAGAGAATACTTTACCAAGTTTAATGTTAACGGGCTACTTCGGGGTGATTACCAGAGTAGAATGCAGGGCTACGCAGTGGGTAGACAAAACGGATGGCTCTCAGCCGATGACATTAGAGAGCTTGAAGATATGAACAAACTGCCTAATGGCAGCGGCGGTGATAAATACCTAGTCAACGGAAACATGGTGGACATCACCCATGCAGGCACTTGGGCAAATCAAAATACAGGTGGATAGGAGGAATAAACCTTGAACAAACGATTTTGGAACTGGATTAAAAACGAGAATGATAGAACGCTCTATTTAGATGGATACATTGCGGAAAACAGCTGGTTTGATGATGAGATCACACCTAAGCAGTTTAAAGCAGAACTTTATGCATCTGAGGGTAACGTCACTGTAATGCTTAATTCTCCGGGAGGTGATGTGTTCGCAGCAAGTCAAATTTACACCATGCTAAAAGAATATCCGGGAAATATCACAGTGAAAATTGGAGGGATTGCAGCCAGTGCAGCTTCAGTGATTGCTATGGCAGCAGATGAAGTCTACATTTCCCCGGTAGCTATGATGATGATTCACAATCCAGCGACGGTTGTGATTGGTGAAGTGGCCGACCTGGAAAGTGGCATTGCCATGCTTTCGGAGGTCAAAGAAAGCATCATCAATGCTTATGAACTGAAAACCGGACTGGCAAGAGCCAAAATATCACGCATGATGGATGCGGAAAGCTGGTTTAATGCGTGGAAAGCTGTTGAGTTGGGATTTGCTGACAAAGTGCTTTATGAAAAAGAAGATAGTGAAACTAAGCCGCCAAGTGCGGCTTTTATTTTTGACAAAATGACGGTCACTAATGCGCTGATTAAAAAGCTTCCCATTGATAAACCAAAACAGCAAAAGGACATTCCTGCGCAAGAAACAACCACCCCCCTCAGTCATCTGGAAAAGAGACTGAGCCTATTAAAACATTAGAATTGGAGGAAACAAAATGAGTAAAGTATTAGAACTGCGCGAGAAAAGAGCCAAACTGTGGGAGAGCACAAAAGCTTTTCTAGATAGTAAAAGGACGGAAGAGGGCCTTCTGTCGGCGGAGGACACCGCTACCTATGAAAAGATGGAAGTTGATGTCGTGAACCTGGGCAAAGAAATAGACAGAATGGAAAGACAAGCGGCGCTGGACATGGAACTATCAAAGCCAGTTAACACTGCTATCAAGAATAACCCTAATGCAGCTCTCGATGAAGGCAAGCAAGGCAGAGCCAGCAACGAATACAGAAATGCATTCTGGAAATCTATGCGTAACAAGACTAGTTTCGAGATACAAAATGCACTTCAGGTGGGTACTGATTCAGAGGGGGGGTACCTGGTACCAGATGAATTTGAGCGCACCCTAGTTGAAGCCCTTCAGGAAGAAAACATCTTCCGGCAACTGGCCACCATCATTAATACCTCATCCGGTGATAAGAAGATACCTATAGTTGCAAGCAAAGGAACCGCCTCATGGGTGGAGGAAGAAGGGATAATCCCCGAATCTGACGATGCCTTCGGGCAGGTATCAATCGGTGCATACAAACTGGCGACCATCATTAAAGTATCTGAAGAGTTATTAAACGACAGTGTCTTCAATCTTGAGAACTATATCGCCCGAGAATTTGCTCGCCGAATCGGAGCCGCGGAGGAGGAAGCCTTCTTTACCGGTAACGGAACTGGGAAGCCTATCGGAATTTTCAATGCTACCGGCGGTGCGACTGTAGGGGTTACGGCAGCATCTGCAAGCGCTATTACAGTGGATGAGGTGATTGATCTCTATCACAGTTTGAAAACCCCTTATCGGAAAAAAGCGGTATTCGTTTTGAATGACACTACCGTCAAAGCCATAAGGAAGCTAAAAGATGGCAACGGTCAGTACATTTGGCAGCCTTCCATAGCTGCCGGACAGCCCGATACCATTCTAAACGTACCCATTAAAATGTCGGCCTTTGTCCCGGGTATTGCTTCGGCTAAAAAGACCATAGCCTTTGGTGACTTCAGCTACTATTGGGTAGCTGACCGGCAGGGTAGATCCTTCCAACGGCTCAACGAACTTTACGCGGTAAATGGGCAAGTTGGTTTCCGGGCTACTCAACGGGTTGACGGTAAACTCATTTTGGCTGAGGCCATCCAGGTTCTGCAGATGAAAGCGTAGGTGAACAGAAATGAGCAATGTAAAAAACTATACCGAGCAAGGCGGAGAAAAAACTGTCATTGGTGGGTCGCTTGAGATCGCCAGCGGCGGTAAGTTAACTATTATGGAAGGTGCAACTGTTGAGGGAGTTGTGACTGCTCCTGTGGTTGATGCTCTGAATTCAACCTCAGCTACCAGCGCACTTTCGGCCAAACAGGGCAAGGTCTTAAACGATGCAATTGTTGCCAAAACCGCTGCGAACCAGGCAGATAGTACAGCTCTCGATATCGCAGGTCTTGTTACAGACATTAATGCCCTGCTGGCCAAGCTCATAGCAGCAGGGCTAATGGCAGCAGAGTAATAATTAAAGGAGGTGGGCGTATTGGTCGTTACCCTTGATGAAGCCAAGCTATATTTAAGAGTAGATGGTGATGAGGAAAATACGCTCATCACCAATTTTATTTCTACTGCCGAAGAATTGTGTGAGGGGATTCTGCGCTGTCCAATCTCCGACTTTACTGTAATCCCGGAAGCAGTTAAACAGTCCATCCTTTATGCGGTGGCCAATCTTTACGAGCAACGGGAGAACGTGGACATAAGAGCAGTGCTGGACGTTATGGCCAGGCTCTTGTTTGCCTACCGCCAAGAGGGGTGGTGAAAAATTGCATGAAGATCGGGGAGCTAGATCAACGGATCATCATTCAAGACAATACAACGGTGCGGGGTAGTTCAGGAGAAGAAATCGCTGCCTGGGCAACCTGGAAAACTGTCTGGGCGCAAGTGCAAACCAGTTCCGGCACCGAGAAGCTATATAGCTCGCAACTGGTCGCAGAGGCCAGTCACAAAATCAAGATCCGTTACCTAAGCGGAGTAGAACCGACCATGCGGATCAACTGGTCGGATCATATTTTAGACATACTCTTCGTCGATCATTCGAAGCTTCGTCGGGGTGAAATGTATTTGCTCTGCAGAGAGGTGGTCCAGTCATGAGGATAAAAACCGAGATTGAAGGACTCCAGGAAGCGATGCGCAATTGTCAGCAGGTAGCTAATGCTGTTAAAAAGTCTCTCGGTCCAGCAGTAAAAGAAGGCGCTGATCTGATTAGGGACGATGCCAGGAGCCGTATCCACAATATTAGTGGTGAACTCTCCAAAGGAATCATCAGCCAGATAACCTGGGACAAAAATGCCAGCAAAGCCTTTGCCGGGGCAGGTATGGATAGTCGTATGAATGACAAATTCGCGGTCACTACCAAGGCCGGAGCGCGTTATTACATACCCTCGGCTGTGGAATATGGCCACCGGGGGCCGGGTGCCGCAATGAACATCGAAAAAACCAAGCGCGGTAAGCGCAAAAAGAGCAAAAAGGCCGTCAGGGCGCGCCCATTTATGCGCCCCGCCTATAAAAACAATAAAAAACAGGTTGCTCTGATCATTGAAAACCGCATTAAGGGAGCTTTAAAGGGGGCGGTTAAGTGAGTTTCACAGCAGACCTATATACGCATTTAAGCGGGTACGCAGGTTTGTCGGCTTATATAGGTTCAAAGGTCTATCCAAACAAAGTGCCCCAAACCACAGTAGCCCCCTACCTGATGTACTTTCAGGTATACAGGGAGAAGAACTACACCTATAACGGCTATAACGGAACTAGTATATATTCAATGCAGATTAGTGCCTATGCAGCCACAGATGATGAGGTCAGATCAATTGCCGATCAAGTGGCTGCGGCGATGGCAGGCTATCCGGCAGCCAACCGCAAGATAGGGTTTGCCTATCAGAAGGATGAGAACAGTACCTGGCGTGAGGACCTGAAATTATATGAGATCGATATGGATTTTGACATATTCTATACAGACTAAAGGAGGAGTTGAGATATGACCACCGCAGCAACAGCGGCATTCGGGACTATATTAACCCGAAATGGCAGCGAAATTGCCGAGTTAAATAATATCGGAGACATTGAACTAAGCCAGGAGTTTATCGATGTCACTACCCATGATTCCACGGGCGGCTATCGTGAGTTTATCGCCGCTAAAATAAGAGAGGCCGGTGAAGTAGCTATTGAGGGCAACTTCCTGGCTACCGATACAGATGGACAAATCGGATTAAAAACTGACCTGGAAGCCGGAACAGTGCAGAATTTTGTTATCACCTTTCCAGAAGGCACGAGTTGGACATTTACAGCGGTAGTGTCAAAATTCTCGATCAGTTCACCCTTGGAAAAGCAGATGGGATTTTCAGCAACCTTAAAGATTGCCGGCAAGCCGACATTGGGCATCAACGTCAGTACAGGATTAACTACTCCGTTTTTCGCTATTAGCGAGTCAGCAGTTATTACTCCGGCACCTTCGGGAGCCGTCTACGAATATGTCGCCAACGTACTGACCGGGGTGACTTCTGTAACCGTAACCCCGACTGCAAGCACCGGCAACATAACCGTCAATGGCAATATCGTAGCATCGGGAGTAGCATCCAGCGCTATTACTTTGGGTGCACCAGGAAGTATTACTTCTATCAAAATAGTTGTAACGGAAACAGGTAAGGCTCCTAAGGCCTACACCATCCAACTTGTTAGAGCAGCGAGCTAGGGAGGTATTAAATGAAACCATCGATATTAATTGAATTAGACCACCCTAGAAATATTCGGCTGAACACTAATGCCCTAGTTAAGGTTGAGGAAGTATTGGGCAAGCCTTTGTCTGAGTTCGGCTCAGCATTTGGCTTAAAGGAAATACGCGCTATGCTCTGGGCAGGTCTGCTGCATGAAGATAGAAAACTCAGCCTGGAAGATGTGGGCGATCTCATCGATGAGGCGGGATTTGAGTATGTCAGCACTAAAGTAGGCGAGGCTATAACTATTGCTATGGGATTAAAAGCGGAGGAATCAGACCCAAACTAGAGAGCACTCCCTGGGATTGGGGACAAGCCTTGCGGAGTGCGACTGTGGCCGGAGTGACTGTCGAGCGTTTTTGGCAGCTTACTCCGGCTGAACTGTGTATAGAGATAGAATCCTCAGTCAAACGGCAGGAGATGGAGGATTACCGCATCGGCCTATTGTGTGCGGTGATTGCCGAACCGAACCGGGACGCTCGAAAGCATAAAAAGCCTTTTACTCCCCAAGATTTCATGCCGACACGGGGCCAGGCAGATGAAAAGACCCCACTTAAACAGGATTGGCAGGAGCAGTTAAGTATTATAGAAAGGCTCAATAAGGCTTTCGGCGGGGAGGATTTGAGGAGGTGATAACTTGTCGACATTAGCACAACTAATCGTAAAGATAGGCGCAGATGTATCAGGACTTACTAAGGGGCTGGATACAACCCAACAAAAAATGTTAACTACCAGCGAAAAGATGAAGGCTATGGGCGACAAGATGAGTAGTGTTGGCAGAACAATGACCGCCGCTGTAACCTTACCTATTGTCGGTGCGGCGGCAGCCTCTTTCAAACTGGCCTCTGACATGAGTGAGTCCATAAACAAAGTAGATGTGGCTTTCAAGGATAATGCCGGACAGGTAAAAGCCTGGTCTAAAACTACCCTTAACAGTTTTGGTATTGCCAAAGGTACCGCTCTGGACATGGCGGCGAAGTATGGTGACATGGCAACCAGTATGGGGCTAAATACGGGCCAGGCAGCCGATATGAGCACCAGTTTGGTAGGATTGGCAGGGGACTTGGCATCATTCAAAAATATCGGCATCGATATAGCCGATACAGCCCTAACTTCGATATTTACCGGTGAAACTGAGTCATTAAAGCAATTGGGTATCGTGATGACCCAGGCCAATCTCGATGAATTTGCGCTCTCGCAAGGAATCAAGAAAAAAACCAAGGACCTGACCCAGGCTGAGCAGGTACAGCTGCGCTATAACTATGTTTTAGCCATGACAAAAAATGCTCAGGGTGACTTTGTAAGAACGGGTGACGGGGCAGCCAACCAGATGAGAATATTCGGGGAGTCGCTCAAAGAACTAGGGGCCACCATGGGTGAAAACCTTTTGCCGGTGATCACCCCTATTATTGCCGGGCTTAATAATCTCGTTAAGGAATTCGGGCAGATGAGTCCGGCAACTCAGAAAACCATAATAGCAATAGCTGGTATAGCAGCAGCAGTCGGCCCAGTGCTTATAGTATTTGGATCTATAGCCAGGGCTATTGCTTCCATTGGCACAGTCATGGGTTCGGTTACAAGCTGGGTTACTAGGGCTTGGCCAATTATTGCAGGGGCTTTTGAAGCATTGGCGGCAGCCGTGGGGATATCCGTGGGATGGATGGTAGCTATCGTTGCAGGGTTAGTTATTGCGGGTGTGCTGCTCTATAAAAACTGGGATAAAGTAAAAGCCTTTGGGATAAGTATGTGGAACTCCATTTCGATAACTTGGCACAATAACATGGTTTATCTTAAGGCAGGGATGCAGGCCACTGGCGATGCGATTATAAGTGTCTGGTCAGCCATTAAGGGCAAAATATTAGATGCAATGGCGGCAGTCGCTCAGTTTGCAGGCCAAACCGAAAAAGCATCAGAGTTGCGATATGAAGCAAGCGTAGAACAATATAAACCATTAGGGATCGCTATGGAACACAGATCACATCTAGCATCTGGAACCGACTTCTGGAAGGGCGGCCTGTCATGGGTGGGCGAGAATGGCCCTGAGTTGGTCAACCTACCTCGGGGGGCACAGGTGCTAAATAATAACAAGAGCATGGCGGCGGTAGGCGGAAACCAGCAAGTAATCCATTCCGGTACAGTAATCCACGAATTTAGAACCAATGACGGCCAAGTTGTAAAACGGATAGCCGAGGAATTTGAGCGCGGTAACCGCAGAATACCGAGCAGGATCTCAACCATGCCCAGCATGGCGTAAGGAGGTGACTCAGTGGCCAGCACATGGGGAAGCACAGCATTAAAAATATTAATCGGCTCATTAAAGCCCGGAGTCACATCCTCATCTTTGACCGAGGTAGACTTGCTGCCTGACCCGGCGAACCTGTCAGCAGTATCGACCGTAATACAGCAGCAGGGCAGGAAGCGTCGCCGAGTTAAGGCCAAACTCTATGTACCGTCGGTGAGTGCCTATGATTCTTTTGTGGCCGACCTGAACGCAGGTACAGAGGCCACACTTGCCCTTGATGATACCGGCATCAGCGACACATATATGATCGAGTCGCTGGGCGATCCGGAATTTATCCAGAGTAATGCAGTCTTTTTCGATATTACCTGGCTGGAGGTGTAGCGTATGATTGCTATACCTGATGCGATGCGTACGCTCTTAAAATCAAAGGTTTTTGTCGGTGAGAACAGGCCTGCAGCAGAAGTGGAAATAACTGGTGTACCCAGCGGCAAATATCAATGGGAAACCGCAACTGACTGGAAAACTCCGTCGACCACATATAAGGAGTATGGTGTTAGCGTAGCTAAAAAAGCCAACGGCAAACTGATTGTCTGCAATTCTGTCAACAACACTATTTACGAGGCCGAGTGTACTAATGTGGATGATCTGACGGGCATGGATAACTCTGCATATGGTTGGGTATCTACCGGCTTATCATCCCTTAGTCATGCTTGGGCGTGCGTTTGGAATTTGGATGGCGGGCTATATATGACTTTTTCCGATGCTGGTGCTCCCTCAGAGGCTCCTGCGCGGCAACTGATTTATAAGTCACCTAGCGGGAACGGGGGAGATTGGGAGCTATATTCAACGGTTCAGTCGCTTTCTTATTCTCCTGTTTCCCAAGAATACGCTTCTCATGCTTTAAATTTAACAGGTATTCCAGTCGTGCTGGATTCGGGCAGATGGGTAATGGTAGCGGGAAAATGGCGTATTTATACCGTGTCTACGTACACGTTCTTTATGCAAAATGCCTATATTAGGACGTCTGATGACAACGGAATAACTTGGACAGATAGATATATGCTGTCGGCCTATGTTTCACCGAACGATTATTATGGTTCTGTAAGTAAGAACATTTGGGTTAGCCCTGCAGGTAATCTTTACGCCTGTTATGTAGTAGGAATAGCCGGTGCGCCCTTTAAGCTGCTTAAAAGTACAGATAACGGAACTACTTGGACAAAGGTTTGGGAAGTAAATGCATATGATGAGTTTTGGAACGTAGCCTATTATTTTACTGTTGCAGACAATAAGCTCGGCGGTTTTATCTTGCTAGTTGGTGCACTAAACTCTGGGACTTGCAAGGCATATAACTTTGCTGATCCAGACACAGACTGTACCGCCTATACCCTGATAAGAGATCTGCCTGACTGGGGCAGCTTTGTAACCGGCGGTGATAACTCCTGCGCGGTTGCGATAGACAATAAATTAATCTACACACGCAAGTACGCAGTTTTAGGTATCTCAGCCGAGACCTATCGCCTACAAGTCAAATCAGTGGATGTTGACATGACGAAGGGCGCGGCATCACAAGCCACGGTAGTAATTGATAACAAAAACGGCGTCTATTCTCCAGACAAAGAGGGAGAGTGGCAGGAGGTAATTTGGCCCAATACGGTGGTAACAGTTAAACTCGGCTACGGCCTGACTCAACAAGAGGTGTTTAAAGGCCTGATCGATACCATAACCATGAAAGCGGGACCTCCACAGGAGATTGAGTTTACCTGCCGTGACTATCTGAAATTAGCCCTTGACCAGCTTGTTAGAGCTTGGTGGGTTGATCACTACGCATATACGGTTGAGTACCAGGGGCAGACCGCTGAGTATATCTTTAGGGATCTGGCTATCAAAGCTGGCTGGCAGGATGAGGATGTGTTCACCGGCATATCAGGAATAACAATTGAATCAATAACATTCACCCATGAAAGCTATGCAGATGCTTTCCAGCGGCTTTGCGAATTGTGCGGGTTTGAATATTATTGCGATGAATCCGGCAAGTTGTATTTTTACTACGCTACTGATAGGCAACCGGCAATTACGGCAGCACCAACCGTCCTAACCGGTACTGCCTACACCGCAATAGCAGTCATACCGGCAGGGCACCCAATGTCAGACAATTCGGTGATTGTTACCAACTCAGATGGAACGGTCACATATACCAAAGATATTGATTATACGGTCAGGCTGGGTGGGAGTACAGGCAATGCAGCCATTTGTCGCACGGCTGGTAGTACTATTCCAAGCGGAGCAACTGTGCTAGTTAGTTGTGTGTATGCCGCATGGGTATTTCGCGAGGGTGAGGATATATTCAGCCTTGATTACACCATATCCGACCAGGATGTTTATGATCATATTATTGTTATATCTCAAGATGCTGACGGGGTGTTTTGCAGAGGCGATGTAGATGGGGCTGCGGCTGATTATTATAATATTTTGGGCGGTAAAGTCCTGATAGTAGAGGCGGGGGATCTGGCATCAAGCAATGCCCAATGCCTTTCGATAGCCGAACGAACCGATGCGGCCTCTTTAACTAAAGTGAGACAGGCTTCGTTTAGCGCGGTAGGCAATCCATATATACAAGTGGGGGACTGTATTCAGGTGATTGAATCCAGTAGTACTATATCCGAGATTTATCGGGTATTTTCATTGAGGCATATCATGTCTGCCACGGATGGCTTTAGAACTGAATTGCAGACTTATCATTATGGATACGCACCAATTTAAGGAGAGAGGTCGAATGAAACTAGCGGAAGCAACAAAAAGACAGAGGGATGCGGCCTTCCGACAGCAGAGACTTAGCCCTGCGAAAAATGTAGTGTTTAGCGAGGACACAAGCGGCGGAGGAAGTTCATTTAATCCGCCCTTCGATTTGATTGCCCATAAAACTAGCGGCGACCATGACGGTAGGTATTATACCGAAACGGAAGTTGATGCATTACTGGCGGCATTAGGCAGTGGAGGTTCTGGCGCTTTTGATTTTGGGATGATCACATCTGCCGTAGATATTACTCAGGACTGGGGGAGCCTAACATGAGCATAGAGGTTAAATTAAGACGAGGAACAACCGCGGAACATAGTGTGTTTACAGGCGCAGAGGGCGAGGTCACAGTTGATATTACCAAAGATACGTTAGTTGTCCATGACGGGGCTACTCTAGGAGGCATACCACTAGCTAGAGAGGACAGAAACCAAAGAGTTGTAGACCCTTTTAAGCCGGGTGATCACTCCGGGCTTAATTTTGCCTACGGAATTGGGACAGCCAAGGCCGATAACGTAATCACACGAATAGATAGTGGGTCGGTAACGCTGGCAGACGATACTACCAACTATATTGAGGTTACAACGGCTGGGGTAGTGTCTGTTAATACCACCGGCTATACTTCGGGAAGAATACCATTATACACAGTAATAACTGCTAGTGGTGGGATTACATCAGTACAGGATGACCGGTGTTTTTTTAATGTAGGTGGCGGGGGGAGTGGTGGTTTTACAATAGGCTGGAACCCGGAGATATTGGACGTGGGCTTCACCGTCACAACCATAAATAAGCCTGTATAAGGAGGGAGAGAATGGCTAATGCATATTCTTCAATCAGTTTAACCACGCCCATAGCTGACATAAAGGCAGCATTGATTGCTAAATATGGTGGGGGCAACGTTACAGTTCACTATGAGACTACGGCATATTTAATCTTTGGTTGTACCGACATTGCTGATAAGGTTATAAAAATTTACTGGGCATCATCTCAATTGCGAATTTATTATGGAGATGCATGGACTTCTGGAAGTACAATCACCAATGAGGTGCAATTTGCAGGCCATAATCTGGGCACTACCTCAGAAATACATTTGGTGTTAGGAACCAATCTTTTTTATCTAGCGTTACTAAGTTCTTCAATAAATTCTATGGTTGCTATAATTGCAAAAATGTCAAACAACGACTATATATGCATTGGTTTAATTGGTACCTCTACCGCTGCGTACAACGCCAATAGCAAGGGCAGGAATACCACAGATGCTACAGATTTAAAATTTGTTACTCTAAACAGTAAATTTACATCAAGCACAGGTACATTATACAAGCAAAACGTAATTATCGTAAAATCCGACGGATCGGCAGAGGTGAACGGGGATGGGGGCCTAGCAACAATCGCCGATTTATTTAATATTAGTCATTCTCTGACCGTAGCCACTCTATTGAAGGGAACAAACTATTTAATGAGCCCGTGCAATCTCTACATGGCCGATTGTTTAACTTATCTGCCAACCTGCCTATTTGCTGAATTTTAAGGAGGTAATCATGGAACTTGATTTAATACAGGCCAGTTTGGTCGAACAAAAACTGCGCGTGGAAGTGCAATGGCTGGAAGCCTGCGTCACCCAGGCACCTGAGGGACTACGGACTGAGATGCAAGCAATACTAAATAACCGCCAGATAGCTTTAGATGCTCTTGTTGGTCAGATTGCAAAGGTGCTAGTCGCCGTGCCACTTGAGGCACAGGAAGCCGCAAATAAATATATTGTAGCAGAGCAACCAAGTATAACGGAAACTGTAGCCGCCAAGTAGGGCGGTATTTTTATTTGAGAGGGGAGATGGGAGTTGCAAAATCTTGATTGGACGCAGGTAAGCATTGGAGTGGCATGCGTGGCCATGATGGGGTACGTGTTGGTGAAAGTGCTGCCGCCTGCATATAGAAAGGAAGACCCAGGCAAGGAAGCACTAGCACAGGTGGTTGAAAATAACACTCGGGCTGTAGATCAGTTAATCAGCGCTTTGCAGGTCAACTTTGCCCGGCAGGAAGCTAAGCTGGATGAAGTAGTTGCTTATGTTAGGCGGTGCGTCTAATGAACTTTTTCAATCAACCCTATAAATTCAGCTTTAAAGACATGGTGGCCTTGATGTTTATCGGGGCTTTTCTCTTTTTCTGTTTGAAAGCACTACATGATAATCAGGTATTAGAGCTAGTAAAGACGCTTGTTTCGCTGATAGGTATCATCCTGGGCGGGTACTTCGTACAGGAAGGGGCTTCAATGTACTTCACGCGAAACCTTGGAACTAATACGACCCAGCAACAATATTATGGTACAGAAAAAGTTGCAGCTGTTAGTTCGGTCCCCGTATCGGATCCTGTTCAGGTAGAGCAGGGAGAAGCAGGGCCGCTATAGGAAAGGAGACAGATTATGCAAATACAACAAGCTCTGAGTCCCAATTACAGCACGGGGCGAAAAGGTAAGTCTATCATTGCTATAGTCAACCACATTACTGCCGGTCTTATGCCGGGAACGCTGTCCTGGTTACGAAATCCTGCCGCTCAAGCCAGTTCTCATTACCTGGTTACAAAGGCTGGCGGGATATATCAATTAGTCAAAGATGAGGATACTGCTTGGCATGCAGGCCTTGTAAATAAACCAAATTGGTCTCTTTATGATGGTAGCAACCCTAACTCTTATACAATTGGTATTGAACATGAGTGTTTAGCCGGCGGAGAACTTACCGAGGCTCAATACCAGGCAACGCTCTGGCTACATCAGCAATTGGAGGCAAAATGGGGTATAGCGAAAGACCCGGATCATATCATTGGCCACTACCGATTGGATTCAGTGAACCGGGCTAATGATCCTGGACCAGCATTTCCATGGGATAGACTATTCAGTGATTTAACAGGCACTGGCCAAACAACTACAGTAAAAATCCAGATAGGTAGCATAGTTCTTGATGGAGTCATAATCGACAACAGTTCCTTTACTCCGGTCAGGGCTCTTTCGGAAGCTCTGGGCAGACAGGTTAAATGGTGGGCCGAAGAAAATATGGTGGTTATTCTGCCTCAAGGGGTGGGCAGCCAGTCTGCCGTTAATCTTGCATTGGTTAGCAACCTTATCCCTGCAGTTATGGTGGGAGAAAGGGCTTATGCTCCGGTTCGCGCCCTGGCAGAAGCTCTAGGGCATCAGGTTAGTTGGGATGCTCCTAATAACACGGTTATCGTAGTTTAATTGGCTAATAGGAGAGGAGAGGTATTTTGAACAGTGACATGATTATTCAAATTGGGTTGGATATACTGGCCGTATTAGTCCCTGCTCTGGTTACTATAGGGATTGCCTATCTAAAAAAGAAAATGGATACAGCAACTTATGATAAAATCAAAACTCAACTGGAAACAAAAAGCGGCCTGGCGTGGACTGCTGTAACTTTTGTTGAACAGGTATATAAGGAACTATCTGGTGAAGAAAAATATGCTAAGGCAGCAGAATGGCTGGCTACTGAGACTAAATCCATCGGAATTAATTTGACTACTGACCAAATTAAAGGACTTATCGAATCCGCGGTTAAGCTTATGAATGACAGCATTATGAAGGCTGCGTAATTTGCTTGTAGAGTACCTTGCTTATGAAATCTCGGAATTTCCATTAGTATCTTTTTTAGCATCCTTCTTTTTACCTTCGCAAAACTGGAGATCTGTCATATCTTATAATATTGGTAGAGATAGTTCCTGGAGGATATGTTATGGATTTAGTGACAACACTTATTTTGCTGGTAGTTTCAATATTAACCTATGTTTTAGGATACATTAGCGGGAAAGAGGTAGGTTACGACAAAGGTTTTGATGATGGTTATATATCTGCCGAGGATTGTTATTATGATCAAGGTGAGTTTCTAAATAAAGCTAATCGAGATGCATTTATTAGAATGAAATCGATAAATCCTGTGATCGTAGTACTCTCGATTGTTTCAATAGTGCTGGCTATTATAGTAATGTTTTATATCTCGCTACCTTATACCATATATTTCTTTACAGCACTTTTGGCGTTGGTAATTGCTTCGGCCAGTATGTTACTATTCCTGATCATTAGGTGGCGCCGTTTAACCAAAAAAGAACGCTGGAGCATTGACATCTGCATTGCAGTTTGGCTATTACTGGCATATGGGGTTATCTATATGAACGGACTGACATTATCCGTTAGGTTAGGTTTATGACCAGGAAAGAATTATTGGAGGCAATAGAAGAAACCAAGCAGGAGATCTATCACGTCAAAGAACAGCTGGAGCAGACAACGGATCCTCGACATGAAAAGAAAATACTGTCCAGGTTAAAAGAGCTGCAGTATCTGCAACTTTGGCAGATGGACAAGCTAGAAAGAGTTAGGACTATTATTATATTAGACAATGATAATTAGCATAAAACTTAGAATTAAGATTGGATTATTCTACTTGTTCCTCCAAATGGCTGACATATCCAATTAATTGGATAATACCAAGTATTTGTTTCAAATATTGGCTCCACACCCGTATTAATTGTGTATTCATTTATTTTTATATAATACCCTTTATTAGAATCATATACATCATCGTAAATATGTAATGCATTCATTGGTACTTCGACTGCTTTAGTTCCTTTAACAAAAGCTATCCTGTTTTCGCAAGTGAACTTTGCATTAAGAACCTCACATATACTTTCTTGCGGGACAAGGATATTTTCACCTTTACGAATGGCCGGCGCTTTCATAGTTCTTATTTGTGAATTGTATTTATACTGGTTTGAACCAGAAGTAAAAATCGCTTTATTCCCTTCAAAGTTTACTTCTAACGAGAGTTGGTTTTGGGTATTCCCTGTTGGAGTTGCCAATTCTGGATTAGGAGTAGTTGTTTTATCATTTGCATTGGGTAAAGAAACTACAGGTTTGTCCGGGATATTAATCTGCGAGACATCTGGAGGAGAAATAATAGCTGGATCAGTGATATCAGACTGATCGCTATTTAAAGAATGTTTAGAAAAGGTGAGTTCTATTTTATTAATAAAGTTGTGTGAGTTAATGGTTAACCCTACAAAACAGAGAAAACTAACTATAATAAAGGCTTGGAAAAAATGTTTTCTCTTTGGTGTATCACTAATAAAATAAGCTACAATGCCAGTAATTGAACAAATACCACTTATGTCGGTGAACAGATCCCTTAGATTCATAGCAATTATCTCCCTTATGAGGTTATACATTTTCAAGCAGCTCATTTCATTATAATAAACTTATTAAAATACAAATAGCCTTTTAAACAAATTACTATGCATAGATTTAATTCTGGGTTATGGAATCCTAGAGCATTACCGACAGAATTGAGTGCTTTGAACGAAGATATTATATTAGCAAAAAGATAGCTCATTTTCAGGATAATGAAAACCAGCATTTGCTAAGTAGATAGGAGGCTAAGGAAGAACTGATTGAAAATAATGATGAAGGACTTTCTATGAGACAGCTTAACCGCTATTGCCTTGACTTCTATCAAGAGCAGAGTGATGTATGGTAGTGCCAATTTGATAGAAGGGAGGAAAAGCCGTGCATGTAAGGATTATTAGGCCTACCCAGAAAAACCTTAGGAAACTAAGAACCTGTGCTTATGCCAGGGTTTCAACTGACCATCATCTACAAGGGGAGTCGCTAGAAAACCAAACGACCTACTACGAAAAACTCATTACCAGTAACCCCGACTACGAATATGTAGAAGTCTTTGCTGACCGGGGTATAACCGGCACTACGGACAACAGACCAGAGTTTCAACGAATGCTTGAGCTTTGTAGACAAGGCAGGATAGATCTAATAATAACCAAGTCCATCTCCAGATTTGCAAGAAATACCACGGTGATGCTTGAGGTGGTAAGAGAGCTTAAGGATATTGGCGTTGAGGTTAGGTTTGAAAAAGAGAATATAAATACCTTGTCAGGGGACGGTGAGTTAATGCTTACCGTCCTTTCTTCATTTGCCCAGGAAGAAAGCCGGAGTGCGAGTGAGAATATTAAATGGAGTATAAGAAGGGATTATCAAAAAGGCAAAATACACATTCATACCAACCGGTTCCTCGGATACGATAAAGACAAGAATGGAAATTTAGTGATCAATGAAAAAGAAGCAGAATTAGTTAGGCGGATTTTTGATTTATATGTAAGCGGAACAGGCTGCACTGCTATCACCAGAATTTTTGCCGAGGAAGGGATAAAAACCCTTAGCGGCAGAGACAAGTGGGACAACTCTTCAATAATCAAGATTTTGAAAAATGAAAAGTACCAGGGCGATGTGTTGTGCCAAAAAACTTATATTGCAAACCACTTAAGTAAAAAATCCGTACCTAACCGTGGAGAATTAAATCAGTACTATATCAAGGATAACCATCCTGCAATAATATCTCGGGAAGTCTGGGACAAGGCCCAGCAGATCATTGCTGAACGCAAGTACAAACACAAAAGTAAAACTAATGACCCGAAGTACAATTATAAATATCCCTATAAAGGCTTACTATATTGCAGCAAATGCGGAGCAGTACTCCTGAGAAAGGTATGGAATGTGAACAAACCCTGCAAAAAGTATGTTTGGCAGTGCAGTAATCATGTGAAAAAAGGTAAGCTCACCTGCACAGGCACTAATATTGATGAGAAGGAACTCGCTAAGGTCAATATTCAGGGCGAAACCATAATAAAGGTGGTCAAAAAGGATGGCAAGAAACATTACAGTTATTCCAGCAAGAACGAACAGATCTAACCTGGCAGAAGAATTGGAACCAAAGAAAAAGAAAATGGCGGCGTACTGCAGAGTATCGACCGACCAGGCGGAGCAGCAGACAAGTTATGAGGCCCAGGTTACTTACTACACCACATACATAACTGGGCATCTCGACTATGACCTGGCGGGTATCTATGCAGATGAGGGCATCACTGGAACCAATACTAAAAAGCGAGAGCAGTTTAACAAAATGATTGAGGACTGCAAGGCAGGAAAGATAGATATGATAATAACCAAATCCATATCCAGGTTTGCTAGAAACACATTAGATTGCCTTAATTACGTCAGACTGCTCAAGGGCTTAGGTATTGGGATCATATTCGAGAAAGAAAATATTAATACTCTGGATGGCAAGGGAGAAGTTCTGCTATCGATCTTAAGCTCACTTGCTCAGGATGAAAGCCGCTCCATCTCAGAAAATTGTACTTGGGGAATCCGCCGACGCTTTGAACAGGGAAAAATTATAGTAAACCATATTAAATTTCTTGGTTACGATAAAGACGATAGCGGGAACCTCATTATTAATGAGGAGCAGGCCAAAATAGTCAGACGGATATATACTGAGTTCCTGGAGGGAAAAGGGGCCAACCGCATAGCTAAAGATCTTGAGACGGAAGGAGTTATGCACTGGAATGGAAAAGGGAAATGGTACCACGGCACCATTAGAAAAATGCTTAGTAACGAAAAGTATAAAGGTGATGCCCTGCTTCAAAAAACCTATACAGTAGATTTCTTAAACAAGAAGCGAGTTAAGAATGACGGCCAAGTTCCACAGTATTATGTTGAAGATAGCCATCCAGCAATAATTGATAAGGATACATGGGAAGCAGTGCAACTTGAAATGGAGAGAAGAAAAGTTTTTGCTGAAAAGCATGGAATAGGTTTGATTGATTATGCAACGGTTAACAGTCCCTTTTCAGGAAAGGTAATCTGCGGCAAATGCGGCAAAGCCTTTGGCAGGAAGGTATGGAATTCTACGGATGAGAGGTTACGCAGGATAGTGTGGCGGTGTAATGGCAAGTACGAGGTTAAAGGTGAAAAAGGCTGTGAGAGCAGGCATATTGATGAATATGTATTATATCAGGCTTTTATAAATGCATCTAATGCGGTGGTTGAGAACAAGGAATATTTCATGGAAAAGTGGCAGCAGGTGATGGAGAGTGAGGATGATATTCTCAAGAGAGTTACCGCTAAAAGGTTCATAAAGATCTTTTCCAAGGCCGAACCAATTGACCAGTTTGAAGTGGACTTGTACTTTAAACTGGTAGAAAAGATAGTGGTTTATGATTCTGGAGTACTGGTTGTTAGTTTGCTTGATGGGTCAGATATTGATTGTGTAATTGAATAGGGGAGTAAAAGCCGGTTGGGATTGCTTAAATGCGATCTTGACCGGCTTATTTTATTCCGCACCATTAATACTTCGTAATGATAGAATAATATTGTCGAGATTATATCATTGACATATCGCAATTTATCAACTATGATAAATTTAATATCAGCGAAGGAGATGGTGTGATGAATTTTGATAGAATTATATTGGAATTGATGAGTCGGGTTCAAACTCTAGAGGAACAGATGGTTGAAGTTAAGACTGAACTAGCGTCTCGTAGTGAAGAATTTGAAGATGATAGCATTGAGAATGAGCAAGGAGACTTTACCCGCTCACAGGCGAGAGACAAAGCAATGAAAATAATCCGAAGTAAATTCCCTGATTATCTGGTTGATATAGCTTCTCGCCGAGAAGGAAGTGGCATTAAGGTAATCAAGCCTGACCTGGGTTCAAAAAATGCGATTATTATCAAGTTCTTTCATAGCAAAACTTATGACCATAAAACCGGAGGGCTTGAACATGGATGGCATACCGTGAATTTGGATGAGATAATAGGGACCATTTTTGCCTATTGCCTGTTCTCGGTTGCTGACAAAAATGGAAATTGGAATTTCTTTTTATATGAGCCTGGTGAATTAGGTGCGTATTCGGATGAAAATCGTTCGTCTACAAATAATAAAATTCTTCATCTTTACTTTGTTGTAAAGGATGGTAAAGCAACCGAGGTTCGCGAAAATACTATTAATGTTACTGACCATTTGAACAATTGGGATGTTTTGAAATAATTGGAGGTGCTAATCATGGAGGCATTGGAGAGCAAATTTAATGGTGATATGCAGAATATTTATATCATTGCTAAGAAGGAACTAGGCTATAAAGCCACACGCTTCTTGCAACTTGTTTCAGAAAAAGGCGGTTTGCAAGCTGCAAAAATACTTATATCAAAGGATGGCGGTACTGATGGATTTGAAGTACTTTGGGACCATAAAAGTTAGATCTTTCGGTAGAAGCGTTTGTTCTTAAGCCGGAGTATAGCGAATTATTTATAGATCAAGAACGCGAAATGTGTAGGAAAAGACTAAAGGAATTTGGTTATACGGCGATCTAGATTGACTGTAAAATTGAAGAAGACAAAATTGTCGGTTGGGGTTGTTTTAATTACGATCTTGATCGGCTTTTTTTATTTGAACAGGGGCACATAAAATGGCAGTATATGTTAAAATGTAAGAAATTGTTAATGATTTACTACCGGTTAGGAGGTTGTTGTCTAATGGAATTAGTTTTGCGGAAAACGGATATTTTTGATGAGAAACTTGGCTCAAAGCTTAACAAGGTAATAAAAAGGAGTAAAGATAGTTTCGTTAATGGCACGGCCTATAAAATGATAGTAAGCTTTCATGTAAATTTGTTGTACGACCACAGGTTCGAGGAATTTGTTGTAGTTCCACGCAAAACCAATAAGGGAACGAAAGAGGATAAAATCTCCGATGTATTGAGTTTTCAGTTGAAAGAACTAGAAGAGGTTCTTAACAAAAATGGGATTGAAGTGTATTCCACGACCATTCAAGGGGATTGTTTGGATGCAGAGAATATTATAAAGATTGATATTTCCGAGGATGATTCCGAACCCAGTTTTTTAACAGGTAGAGGTAAGAATAAACAAAGAATGAAAGTTAGTTGTATAGTGCCGAGTTTGCCATACACACAAGAAAATGTTAATAAATATGCAGGTGAAAGATTAGGTAACATATTTTATGGCTTTTTGAATGTTATAAAGGATAAGAAACTGATGTCTGAGATACTGGAAATAGAAGGAACAGAAGACGAGAAAATATTATTTAAGGCTTTCGCAAATCAGTACGGAGATTTATGGCTCGCTACTAATGAAAAGAAGAAGGAATTATTGGAGCGTCTTCAAGACAGAACGCTCTCTGTTATTAATAAGTGTTCAGAAAGTAAATAATAACCCTTTGGCATTTATATTGAATGAAGTGGATGGTTGGAATGTAGGGGGAGTGAACAATGCTTACCATTGAACAGTACATTTCCCAGATGAAAAAGAAGGACAAGTTGGACGAGTTCAACTTCAAAAATCATGCCGAGAATATGGCAACGGTTATTAGATATGTCATGGAGTACTTCAATAATTATCTAAATCCAGAAGCCTACGACTACGAAAATATAAAATTAGAGCAGACAGCTGTAAAGATCGAACAGGAGATAGCGGATGATTATCCTGAAAGTAAAGCCTTTATCATTGAGTACTATAAAAAATACAAGACCCGGATAGACAGGATAATAAATAACTGGCTTAAAGGGGAAGAATATTTGGATTTATTTTATTGTCAGGATGATTACGAAAAAACCGTTAATCAATTCTGTGCAAGTACAAAAATGAAAAATACAGAAGTTGAGCAATACAAAGATGAGCTAATAATCCTAGCCAGGGAATCAAAGGAGAGACGGGTGGGAAAACCTTCTATTTCAGGTTTCAAGCTGCTGGATAATTCATTAGTTGATTGGGTCAAGGAAACGTATCGTGGTTATGGTGTAAATTTGTTTGAGTATGCCCAGAATCTAACGTATTCCTTTTATGATGAATATATTGAACACGTTTTTGACAGGGATTATGACAGTTCTTACCGTATTAACCGCTACAACCACAGATATAATAATAACCCGTTCGGGATAAATGAAATATATGAAGATAATATCCATCGACCGTTTATTAATGGCCGCAAAGGTGAACTCGAAATGCTTATCATGTATGTATGGCTTTTCGAGAATGTTAAAGACACTGACTATTGGCCTGAATACGTTAATTTATGTGTGACAACCGGGAGGGTAAGCATAGTTGATAATATCAATATTATTCTCCCGGTAAAGATTAAAGATATTCCCTATCCTGCAGACATCCCAAGCACAATTAAGTTCCTTGAAACGACCAATGGCTCTATAAAATCCAAACCGGATGGTCCATATATATTAAGGCTGAGTTACAACAAAGATAATGACGCCATGTGGAAAAATGCAAATGAGTTGGACTTAGTTATCAGTAATCTTAAGAAGACCTTTGCCGATCATGGCGTACCCTATGCTCTGGAACTATTATCTCCGCTGAGATCACAGATATATAACGAAGAAGAATTTTTTGCCCAATATCGCATATTGGAAAAAAGCTTGAAAAAATATACAAGCATGAAGATAGCCCTGGTGAACGGACCTTTTAAGCAGAGCTCAAAGTTACCATATCTTATGCAAACCGCTGAGGATATTATAAGGATCAGAAATATTGCAAAGGAAATGAAGTTTAAAATAAAATTTGCAGTCGATCTTTCATTGCTAATAAAAAGGAAAAACTATCGAAGTGAGTTTGAAGAAGATTTTAATCGTTTGAGTGAAATGCGCAATGCAATAGTGGGTGTGCATCTATCCAAGATCTTCTCCCGAAATATAAGAATCGCCCATGATGATAAAGTACTTCATAAATTTGATTATCACGAAATACCTGATTTTCTAAGTTGTATTTCTGCTCTATTCAATGATAATCAATGCCGTTATTTTGTGCCTGAACAGGTTAATAACGAGTACGAACTCGAAGAACTAGTCGATGATCTTCTGAGAAGCGGATTTTCATTCCGCAGTCAGGAGGGGGCATAATGAATTTTGAAGAGGAAAGGCAAAAACTGTTTGACGAAGTCTGGAAAGAACCAATGACAACTGTAGCCAAGCGCTACGAAATATCTGATAATGGCCTTCGCAAAAGGTGCGTGAAACTTGAGATACCACTTCCCCCCGCCGGATACTGGGCAAAATTACAAGCCGGAAAATCAGTTCCAGCCCAGCCTGAACTTCCTCCTTATAAAGCCTTATTTATTCACAAACAAGCTGGTGTCTCCATTGATACTGATAAAAAACCAGGCCTGAAGCTGGAGCTAATCGATATTACCGAAAATACTTCCGAGCAACTACAAGAACTAGAAGGACTGGGCTTACTTTCTCCTGAGTCAAAGGAAAGATTTTTAAGTTGGTGTAAGAAAATTGAAGTTCCGAAACGGGTAGCTCAGTATAATCAACTAATTATTAATTACCAGGAGGAAATGGAATATAGAAAAAAGCGTGATGAAGTCCATAGATTCCATGACAAATTTAGTTTCTCTTTGAATTATACGTTGGATAATACAAAAATAAAATATCGGGATAATAAAGCAGTCCTGCCGATATACGTATCGAACAAACAGGCTAATCGTGCATATAGATTAGTTGAAGCATTAATTAAATCAGTTGAGGAATTAGGCGGGAATGTGACTGTTGGTTCGGGAGTAAAGGATAATGCCAGTTTTAAGTTGTTTGGATATAATTTTTCATTTCAGCTGTTTGAAATCATGGTAAAAAGGCGCACCTTATTATCAAGTCAACCGGACAATTATCCAACCGATTTTAAACCAATGTATGAAAAAGTATTTAGCGGGAGATTCGAAATAGAATTTGAGGAAGTTCTGGATCCCTGGCAAAAAGTCAAAACTCCAAAAGGAGTCAAATTTGTGGATTCAGATGATAATCCCATTGAGAAGCAAATAGGAGATATCTTCATAGCTTTATGCAAAATGGCCAACGAATCTTTTATGGCTGATCTTAAACATGAACGTGAGAGAGAACTAATGGAGATCGAGAGGAAACGGCTTCAGGCCATTGAAGAAGAAAAAAGAAAACGAGTTCAACAGACAGAAGAACAGAAACGCCGCAGGAATCATTTAATGGAGAATATTGAACAACAAATGGAAAGCTGGTTTATGTCACAAAGGCTCCGCAAATATGCAGAGGAGTTAGAAGTATACGCCTTAGCAACGGACAATGAAACAAATAAGGAGCTGCTATTGTCTTACATCGATTTAGTTCATCGAAAGGCTAAAAACTGTGATCCGGTTACAGATATACTTAATGAGGTCAAAGCTATTGTAACCAAAAGGTTGACTTATACTCAATTTGTCGAACACACAGATGTAGGTCAAATAACAACTGTGGAGGGATTCAAAGATGAATAAAAATGGGAAGCGATACACTGAAGAATTTTAGTCTGATGCAATCAGATTAGTAAGAGAAGGTAGATCATATCCATAGTTGTGATTCAGATACCATCGGCTTCTATTTCTTCTGTTGCATCTAAGTCGGTTTCTTCATAATCTGTGTAAAAGTCATCATCAGGCGCAGTAGATTTGGTCATATATAATTTGGCCCATTTTAATGGGGATTTCATTTTCTTATTGTAGGCGATAAGCATGGCTTCAGTATAACCAAGAGATCCGGCTTTTCGATCCTTTGCTATACGCCCAATCTCTCGCGATGAAAACTTACCGACTTTTTCCTTGAAAGCATCATCCTTCAGGACATCGCCAAAGGCAACAATCAGATGAGCTATTCCTTTCAGCATATTAGCTGAAAATGAATTGCTATCTCCCTCCCATGTTCCAATGCAAAGACGCAGAGTGCGATCAAGCACATGAAATCCATATTTCTGATAAATATATTCCAGGCATGACACGGCACATATACCGCCGGGCACTTTATTTGATGAAATAAACAAGCCGTATGATTCAACCAGTGATTTAATAATAAGCTGTTCATCGTTGCCGGCTTCAATATTTGCCATAAAAATTTCATAGGGCAGCAGCGGTTTAACATATTTTAGTTGGTTTGCAAAAATATCTGCCTCCATGGTGTATTCCAGATCATCATAAATCATACACCAAATCGGGGTTTCACGTGATCCGGATACTATTGCAATGATTTCAATTGTGTGCTGGCCGTTGAAAACATAATTGACGCCATTGCGGCGGCTGACCTTTACCGGATTAATTTGGTATAAGTCAAAGTTATCAACCGTGCGCTTGACATGCGTAATAGACAGATTCCTTTGATACTCCTGATTAGAAACCAGATTTTTAATAGGAATTTGCTCAAAATGTACTTTAGGGACAAAAGCACTGTAGTCGTCCATCAGATCTCCTCCCTTATTGCCGCAAGCATAGAGTCGATGGTTACTTTCAATTCCAACAGTTGCTTCTCGAGCTTGCTGCGTGCGTTATAGGTTGTACTACTGAGGTCAGCAGCGGAGCAGGTGCGGTTAATTGAACTGATCCAGGATGGAATGGTTAATGCAAGGCTGGATATTTCTGCATCTGGGTCATAAACAGGTATGTCTTTAACGGAGCCAGCGGGTACCGGAAAATAGAGTTTCTCTGTTGAACTTTGTTTTTTGGGAAGAACCCTGCGTAGATTCTCGATAAATTTAGAGGTATCGTCTGATATAAGCTGGCTCAAACGTTTGATTTCCAGCCCGGGTAACCGAGACAACTCAACAGTATTTTCAATGGATATCTTTACCTCGCCTGATAATATCTTCGGAACTAATTCAGGTGCAACTCTCGATAACGAGTCTAGTGATTGAGAATACTTTTCATAAGATTGAACGGTGGCATGTGAAATTTTGTACTCCTCGCTAAGCCGTTCTCTTGTTCGAGCGGCTGTTATACCAAAAGGTGGTTCGGGCAACATTTTAGCCCTAACCTCTTTTTTCGTGTGCTGGTTGATCCCAGCAGCATTATGGGCACCGATTATTTTCTCCATCTCGTACCTTTTACCGATCAGGTATTTACGTGTTTCTTCTGTGATGTTGCGGCGGCCAAGCTGATTAGCACAGATCCACGTTATTGCTTCCTCACGGTTATTAAAACATATGCGTTGGATCATAAATGGTATTTGTTGTCGTGTGCATATTTCATAACGGTTATGGCCATCCAAAATCGTATTGTTCCAAACACAAATTGGCTCACGGCACCCGTCGTGAATAATATTATCTTCAAGCTGCTTCAGTTCTTCAGCAGACAAGGGCGGAATCAACCGTTTGAAACCAGCGTCGATTTTCAATTTATAAATGCATTGTTCTGCCATGGCGTTATGTTTCAGCTCCATTCATCGGAACAGCTTCAGACATATAAAACCGAGCCATATCTTCATGGGGGATTATTTCCCCATACAAGCGGTATGATTGACTGTCCTGCCAGCTACTGCATACATCACGCAGTTTCTTTATAAGGGGCCTGCTGTATAATTCGAATGATGCCTTATTATTTTCAAATAAAGCCATGTTTATATGGTGTGCGCGCGGATCAGAACGATCGCTGCGAAGGATCGCTAATGTGCGTTCTTCCGGATTTACCAACAGCAGAACGTAATTTGGGGTACCAATAGAGCGAAGCGTGTTTTTGTGTATCCTGATACGATACTTTTTAAGGTCTACCAGTATAGCCGGCCTCGCTGTGCTATTATCAGTCATATTTCATCATCCCTCCTGACAGAACAGATTGTCCCTCGGATGTATTTTCTGGACTAGCAACCGGTTTATCTTTGATGCCAAAAACGGTATAACCGTCGAATATGTTTACTTGAAGCAGTCGGCGGTGTTCTTCAACCGGCAAACCAAACTGAGTTTGCCACTCCGCAGGGAAGACAGGGGTACGTGAGGTCTTAATCTTCTCTCCGTCGCTTAGAAAGCGCTGGTAGATTTCTGTTGCCGTAAGGTCAAAGACAAACAGTTGCTCACTGCCGCTTTGAATCAGCTTCCCAAGCATCTTATAACGATAATCCGGATTCCAACCCATCAATTGAATAACCTTGGCAAAGAACATGCGGCAGATTATCTGTCTTGGTTTTCTTTTTTCACCCCGGGTGCTGCACCAAAGGAATGAGTCTTTTTCGTCCTCACTGCTGGGAAGGACGGCAAGCTTCTTTTGTTCCGGGTTTACAAGTATCTGAACATAATCTACATCTGGCAGACGAGTCAGGCACGCTTTATTAAGTGAAAGCTTGCAGTTATTGAAAGTAATAGAGGGCTCATACATATGAGCGAAAAATTCGCGGCGAACTACTTGATAACCATCATAAGTGAAGTAATCGTCCTGTATAGCTTGTTCGTCTGCCGCTGCTTCTGTTACCTGTTCTTTTAATTCTATCGAATCGCTTATAGTACTGAGCAAAACATGTTCACTCTCCATCTCTAATAGTCTCCTGTTCCATATTGCTGATCATCTGCTCAATTTTACTGCCGACAACTTCGGGATTTGTCACGTTCAACACCTGAGAATCACAAAACGGCTCTCCTTCTTCATTTACATTCCATATGCCCTGATTAACAAAGGCTGCCAATTCTCGTGCTTGCGCATGTCGGTAAAAGTTACTGCCAAAAGTGTTCGCCCATGACGAGGGATACGCCATAATATCCTTTTTGGGACCGGCAGTGAAAGGACGCACGTCATTTGGAAGCAAATCATCCATCATTGTTTCCTCTCTGGCCAAACCAAGAGTATCCTGTGGTATGAATATTTCAGTTTCCCTCATATCAAATATTACGACCGCCTCGTTATCTTTTTGCCTGTATATACCGCGCACGCGATATTTACAACCTGATTTCCAGCCGAAAAGTCCATACAGGGTTTTGATATATGCGGCGCAGTTGACAGGTCGGGAATAATACTGGCCTTCATGGAGATTAGCCCACCGGACAGCGTTCCTTGTCTCTTTCGTACAAGGGCGTGCCACAAGAAGCTGCTCGCTTGGCTGAACCAGCATTTCTATATAGAGAGCCTTATCAAATTTCCGGATGCACTCAGTACTGAACACGATGCAATCAGCTGATAAGGTGACACATAGCTTTCGGGCGGTATCAAAGAATTGCGAACGTGCGATTTCATAACCGCGCAAATCAAAATCGCCGGACTGAGCCTCAATCTCAAATCTTTCTGCTTGTAGTCTGTTTCCATTGTCATCGACACTGCTGGATGCCGCTCGATAATCATCAGCGCCAAAAGCCATCCACCGTGGATTTACTGAGACAAATCCCTTTAGGACGCCGTCACGAATGACTTGCAGTTCTGGCAGAATTCCCTTATTGCCATACCTGGCGTTGCTGATGAGTCGCTGGACCGCTATAAAATCGTCCCTTGGGATAATTGCTTCATGGTGGTTCCGTTTTCGGTATTGATTTTTGTTCTGCCTATTTTTCTTAGATTTATGATCAAGGTAATTTGGTGTCCACGTTTTGCGGGCCAGAACATCCCCGCAGTGCCGCTCGTTCTGTAGAATCTGAAGAATAGAACCCGGTGACCACGATGCATTGTCTTTTTTTGTTCGGCGTCCAAGGTTGGTCAAGGTATCGGCAATCTGGGTACAGGTATACCCGTAGAGATACATGAAGAAGATCAAACGTACTGTCTCGGCTTCGTTTTCATTGATAACAAGGTTCCTGTCTGCGTCCAGATCATAACCTAGCAGCGGAGGTGTCAGGAATATACCTCTTCGGAAACGCATTTCGATAGATGAATTCATAATATCACTTTTGTTGTGCGATTCCTCTTGTGCCATAGTAGCCATAAAGGATAGGAGCATTTCGCTGTTGCTGTTAAGGGTGTAGATATTCTCCGTTTCGAAAAAAACGCCGACGGGCGGTTGTATAGCCGCCAACTGACGTACATAACCAATGCAGTCCAGAATATTTCTCGCAAAACGTGCAACCGTCTTTGTCACTACAAGGTCAATCTTGCCATCCTGACAATCTTTTATCATCTTAATGAAAGCATTGCGATGTTGGAGTGACGTTCCGGAAATACCTTCATCGGCATAAATATCCACCAGATTCCAGTTTGGATGACGGCTGACAAGATCTTTGTAGTGGTTTTTTTGAAGTTCATACGAAGATGTTTGTCGTGGATCGTCGGTAGATACCCGCGCATACACCGCAACGCGCTTTATATTTATGCTGTCGAAGAAATTCTCCTGCGCAACAGCTGGGATGACGTCAAGTTCATCCAAGTCAATACCTTTATATCGTTCGCGAATACGTGCCTTCTGACTCTCGGCTTCTTTCATTGCAAACACTCCGTGGATATAGTTATTTCCCCAATTTTATAAGGCGCAGGAGGATAAGAAAATGAACTACAGGTCAACAAATTTACCTGTGGTTCATTTCCAGGTGAAATTAATTCAGATATTATCATAAACGGATTTTATTCGATGTGGATTTTGCTTTTTATACCGAAGCCTGAAGCCCTTGCCTGTTGGGTAGAATATAGGAGATTTTTACACAGTAGGAGGGCAAAGAATGTCAGTTAATTTTAAAATTATTGGGATAAGGATCAAAGAATCTCGTATACATCATCGAATGTCCCAGGCGGTATTGGCAGAACGGATTGATATGTCTGTGACCTACATAAGCCATATCGAAACGGCAAAAAAGCAGGCAAGTCTGGAAGCACTGGTACGAATTGCGAATGTTCTTGGCGTTACAGTGGATTATTTTTTAAACGGCAATCAAGCAAACGATTCGGCAGAATATCGGACAGATCTGACACGGCTTATAGAGGGCTGCACCAGCTATGAAAAACGGATCATTTATGAAATTGCCTCGGCCGCCAAAAAGAGTCTTCTCGAAAACAAATGGCTGCAATACCAGGATAATAATTGTGGATTATAGGCATTATATGGCAGGAAAAGGAAGAAGGATGTAGAAATTGTAAGGGAGTACTTTTGCCCGAACTCAAGAAAAATGGATAATGGTGAATTCGCAAAATTTACAAAGACTGTTCTAGAGTAAAATAGAGTGAATGGACGAGAGGAGGGGTAGGAAATGGCAATTGTACAAGACGCTTACTCGGACAGGAGTTACCAGGTAACATTATTAGACTTAAGGAGGCTGTGAGATGAATGACGACGATTGTTATTATTATAGTTGTGGCCTCCCTGATCATTTTCTTAATGAAAATAGATGATAAAGAAAAAGCAAAAAAAATTGAATCCTGGAATATTAGATTAAGTGCAAATGAACTAAAGCGAGACGAGATAGATAGAATAACAAATATGTTATCTCCTAAACTTGACCGAATTGACTCATTAAATTCAGATGATTTTAAAAAAGTTGTTGTCAGCCTATATTCAAATCATGATTTTGAGCTCATAGAATTAGTTTCGAATAGTCATAACGACGTTATTTTGGTTGACGGACCTAATTCTCGCCTTTTTGAGGTAAAGAAGTGGGACTCTAATAGAAAATTAGGACGTTCTCAATTACAAAAGTTTTCCTCTGTCATGAAGGAGAAACTCATTAATAAAGGCGTTTTTGTAACAAACGATTATTTTTCACATACAGCTTATGAATATTCAATTGAAAATAATATTGAATTAGTGGATGGGGCAATTCTTATTTGGCTTCTGAATGAACTAGAACCGGAACAAGATATGTTCTTTAAAATTATGTGCTTGGAATGCGGAGAAACTGTCGATTTTCCAATTGATTATCGCGGCCGCACATTAATATGTAAAAATGGCCATGCAGTTAAGTTCGATGTTGCAAACTGGGAGCTATCTCCAGTTAAATTTAACCCGTTCATGTGTTGCCCTGTATGTAAAACCGCTTTGGTTTTACGGAAAGGACCATATGGCGAATTTTGGGGTTGTTTTAATTTCCCCAAATGTTATTTTTAACTGCAAATAACCCGTAAATAAAAGATTGATGAAAGTTTATTAATGGGGCAGAGGTTAGCCTTTAAGTGCGTTTTGAAAGAATGTGCATTGGTACAGCATTTTTTTCAACGGAAGGGCTCCGTATAACCAATATATAGAATTGGAAATAAATTGAGGGTGTAACTATATGAAAGGCTACCATGCAACGTTAAAAGAAAATGGTATTTCAATAATTGAAGATAGGGGGTGATATGATGGAAATACAAGGATGGCTTTCTATAATTGAAATTATTGCGTTGTTTTTGTTCGGTCTTTTTATTAAAAATTATTTTCCAAGCTATATGGACGAAAAAGGGAAAAATCTCGCTACCAAGGAAGATATTGCTGAAATCACGCGCAAAAGTGAAGAAGTGCAAGACGAGTTTCGGAGAGAATATGAAAAATTTTCAAGTGATATGAAATTTAAATATGATTTTTACTATAAACAATATATAGAGCTATATACCAAGTTATACTCAATAATATGCCAGTCTGAATATTTACGAAGATTTTTTCTTTTGTTAAACGGAACAGAGTTTAAATTTAATGAAATCCCATTCATCGAGATACGTAAAACGGAAAAAGTAAGTACATTAAAAATTGGTGAAACTGGCACATCGATTGAGCATCATGAAGATGCAAAAAGAGATGATATTACGAATTTCTGTAAAAAGGAATTGTGTGACTTAATCATTAATAAAGGGGAGTTTGCTTCACAAAAACTTCTAAAATTTGCAGTTGCCTATAGATTTGCATACGACAATTATTCTGGTAATGAAGAAGTTGCAAACTCCGAAGCAAGTGAAATAGCAAATGATGAAGAATTTCTATTAATTGCTGAAATTGTGAAGTGTGTTATAAGTGAATATAACATGCTCAGAAAAGAACTCAAAATGGACTATATTGAGAGTGAATTAGAACAAGGAGAATTTGAAAGTATCATTATTGATGTTTCAAATCAAGTGGTAGAATAAGAATATGTGCTTAGATAGATTATTGCGAATTAGTATAAAAACAAAAACCTCACATACCCCCCTTACTTTAGGGGGGTATACTTTTGCGCAGAATCGCGTAATTACGCGCATCAGTATCATCATTCTATTCTAAACACAGGGCGATTCCGTGCTGCTGAAGACTCCTCAGGGTAAATTCATTTTGGTAGATGGAGGGGGAAGCGAATTTTATGACGTCGGTACCAAAAAGCTGCTGCCCTATCTGCATCACCGTGGTATCCGCCATTTAGACATGATAATTAATACTCACCCTGATATTGATCATATAAAAGGGCTGGAGAGTGTGGCTGAACAGATGAAGGTAAATTGTCTGGGATTACCGGCTAGTATCTCCGCCTGCAAGGAATACCAGACTCTGAGAAATATAGCAGGCAGGCAAAAAAAACCGATCTTTAATCTGGGAGCAGGTCAGTACATTAATTTGGAAGATGGGGTGGAAATAAAAGTTCTCCATCCAGAGCGAGAATTGTACGATGGCAAGGATTATAATCAGGAATCAATAGTCTTACAGGTTAGATACGGGGAATTCTCAGCTCTTCTAACTGGGGACATACCCAGTGCCATAATGCCTCAAGTTTTGGAGGAAGTTGACTCTTCGATACTCCTGGTAAAGGTCCCCCATCACGGCAGCAAAGGCTCGCTGCTGTCAGGTTTCTATCAAAAATTACACCCATGCTATGGCGTGATTTCAGTAGCTGAAAACAATTCTTTCGGACATCCTAATGCCGAGGTTTTAGAAACGCTTGCCCAGGCAAAAGTTGAAGTTTTACGTACTGATCAGGACGGTTTAGTAATGGTACGCACAGACGGAAAAGACTTAAGGATTAGCAGGACAAAATAGCAGTAATTAAGGGTTTACCCAGATGAAATAATAATTGCCCTCTCGCCAACATAACTATAGGTGGGAGGGCGTTATGATTAATAAAAATAATCTTCTGGCCGATGAGCGGGTAGGGAGGCTCATGGTAAGGCTGTCTTTTCCGGCCATTGCAGGCATGATCATGTATTCCCTGTTCAGCTTAATAGATACCTTATTCGTGGCCAGATTAGGAACTGCTGCTCTGGCCGCCCTCACCATGTGCGTCCCAATTGAGATACTGCTGGTTTCGGTTGGGTCGGCCACGGGAGTAGGGATAACCTCACTTCTTTCCCGGACTCTGGGGAGCAAAGATTTTTCCCGCGCGGACAATATAGCCTGGCATGGCCTGTTTATCTGCATAGTTTACGGGTTGTTTTTTTCCTGGCTGGGGTTAGCCAATATTGAATCGCTGCTGCTGCTTTTTGGATGCAGCAATGAAATATGGGAACTGAGTCGAGAATACCTGAGCATCGTCTTGCTGGGCTGCCTGTTCACATTTGTGCCGATGATTGCCGGACACATCCTTCAAGGTGAGGGAAATACGCTGATGCCTATGTTGACTGCCTTAGCCGGAATTATCCTAAATGTAATTCTTGATCCGATACTGATATTCGGTCTGGGGCCGGTGGAGGCCATGGGTTTGCGGGGGGCAGCCTGGGCTACGGTGGCAGCTCAGTTGGCATGCACTGTGATCGCGCTGGTGGCCATGGTTAAAAAACGAGTGTTTCTATCCTGGTCAATCCAAAATTTCAGACCGGCTATTTCTATTATGATCGGGATATATAAGGTGGGTATACCCACGCTTTTGATGGAACTATTAAGTGTTGCCATAATGGTATTCTTTAATAAAGTCCTGCTGGAATTCGGTTATGCAGCGGTGGCTGTCATGGGTATTTTTGTAAGAATACGTTCTCTTTTCTATATGCCGGTTTATGGATTGGCACAGGGGGCGATGCCTATGGTGGGCTTTGCATATGGTGCCGGTAACAATGAACGGGTGAAGGAAACGATAATAAAAGCTGCAGTCTTTTCAATGTCTTTTGTATTAATAGGCTGGTGGGCTATGCAGTTTCATCCTCTGTGGCTAATGCAGCTGTTCTCTGGAGATCCGGAGCTGATTGACCTGGGGGTTGATTGTATGCGCCTGGCTACCATTATATTGCCTGTTATGGGACCGATCATCATCCTGTCTAGTGTGCTGCAGGCGGTTGGCCAAGGCATGACGGCCATGTGGCTGTCCCTAATACGCCAACTGGGGGTTTTCCTGCCGGCTCTGATTATCCTTCCTCGGATTTGGAAACTAAACGGGATATGGCTGGCATTTTCCGTATCTGAATGTCTGTCCGCATTTCTGGCCATATTTTTCTTTGCCCGCTTATGGAGAGGCCTGCAAGGTCGGAAAACATATGGTGTGTTCATATCATTTAAAAATGGATATGCATTGCGAAGAATAGCCGCCTGGCTGAAATGGTGATCAAAATATCCAGCTTCGCTACTTATTCAGCGGCTAGTAAATCCTGAGCCGCAATAACCCCGGATACACTGGCTTGAATCAGACCCCGGCTTACGCCGGCACCATCTCCAATAGCCCAGAGCCCCTCAATAGAGGTTTTCAGGCTGTCGCTTAACTGAGGGCGTGCTGAGTAAAATTTTACTTCGATGCCATATAACAGAGTGTCATCTGAACCCACTCCAGGAATGGCCAGGTCTAATGCCTCCAAGAATTCTTTAATGCCTACCATGTGGCGATGAGGCAGTACCAGGGACAAATCCCCGGGGACAGCTGCCTTCAGCGTAGGAACTACTGCTCCTTGTTCTAAACGGCTGTGCGTGGAACGACGGCCCCTTTTCAGGTCTCCGTAACGTTGGACGATGATACCGCCGCTGAGCATATTAGCCAGACTGGCTATGTAGCGTCCATAAAGATGAGGTTGATCGAAGGGTTCTGTGAAATTTTGGCTTAATAACAGAGCGAAATTAGTATTGTCACTATGGGTGTTGGCATAAGAGTGACCATTTACGGTTATAAGGCCATTGGTATTTTCCATTACGACATGTCCATTGGGATTTACGCAGAAAGTTCTTACTACATCCCTAAATTCCTCAGAAATATAAGTTATTTTAGGTTCATAAATCTTAGCCGTTACTTCCTGCATGGTAGCGGCCGGTAATTCGATCCTTACCCCGAGGTCGACCTGATTGTTGTAGAGCGGAAGATTAAGGCGGCGAGCCTGATCAGCAAACCACTGTGCCCCATCCCGCCCGGGGGCACATATGATCCGAGGTGCATAATAACGCGCCCGCGAAGTTCTTACTCCTTTTACTCGGGAATTATCCATAATAATATCCTGTACTGCTTCACCGGTTTTTACAGTAATTTTTCCTTCCAAAGCGGATCTTAAATTACTTAGCACCCGCTTGGTATTATCACTTCCCATATGTCTGATACGGGCGGGAAGAATCGTAAGGCCTGCCCGGGCCATTTGCTGACTAAGTTCATAGAAATCCGCTGCATTACCCCCGAAAACTCTGTCAGGTGCACCGTTAGCCACGTAAACACTATCAACATAGTTAATCAGAGACTGCAATTTATCTGCGCCGATGAACTCGCTCAACCATCCTCCGAAATGAGTGGTCAGAGTAAGCTTGCCGTCTGAATAGGCTCCGGCACCGCCCCAACCGCACATAATGGAACAAAGCTTGCAGTCCTGGCATTTATTAAGACCGTTCTCACTAGGGCAATAACGTTTTTCTACTTCCTGCCCTTTTTCCAGAATGAGAATTTTGAGATAACTGCGCATACTAATTTCTCGGGCAGCAAAAATCCCGGCTGGACCCGCTCCAATGATGATTACATCAAAATTATTCAAAAATCTTACCCCCTATACTGCAGATAGGTTTGCTACAAGATGATTTTATGTCTCTAAATAGTTATGATTTGGACAGCCGCTTTATTATCTATTAGAGCTTATTGGGCAATAAGGTATAATAGAATAAATAATTTATCAGGCTGGGAATTCTTATGTTTCCCAATAATAGTTTGGTATAGGAAGACCACTATCATACCAATATAAAAATCCAGAATTCGCGGTGAAGGGGTTAGGTTATGACCGAGGGTAATGTTTATTTTTTGTGGGGAGACGACAGCTATCTAATTGATCAAAGAATTAGGGAAATTATTGCTGAGGTAAGGCAAGAGAATGGCGATGAGCCTGAGGTCGTACCCGTGGATGCTGATGAAATGAGTGCTCTGGAATTGGGGCAGACTCTGGAATTCAGTCCGCTGTTTGCTTTAGCGCGGGTGGTAATTATTAAAAAACCGGGTTGGTTAGGCAAGTCTTCCCGTAAACTTCGGAAAATTGAGGAGAGTCTGCAGGTTTTGCAGGATTATCTTCAGCATGATAATCATGGCCAGGTGCTTATAATAACATCGAGCGAACATAACTCTTCCAATCCAGTGACCAAATTTCTGGACAAAAAGGCGAAGGTGATCAATGTGAAAGCACTTAGCCCCAGAGAATTGGAAGACTGGTGTAAAAACGAACTGTCGCGCAGAAATGTGAAAGCAGCACCGGCAGCACTCAACCGGATGGTAAATAGCGGGCAGGATTTGTATTATTTGGAGAACCTGATAGAGAAACTTTCCTTAATAGGCACAACAACTGGGATTGGGATAAGTGAAATGGACGAACAGTTGGACAGTAAGCAGGAGATTAAGGTTTTTAAGCTGACCGACGCGTTATTAAACCGCAATCTTAAGGCAGCGCTGGCGGCTTTTTACCAGCTTCAGGAGCAGGGTGAACACCATCTGTTACTGTTACATATGATTACTCGTCAATTTCTCACCCTGAGTAAAATAAAGTTTTATCAGGAGGCGGGTTTTCCTGCCGGTAAGATTGCCGAAATTACTGCGCAGAAGGATTTCACCATAAAAAAGATGCTGGATAAATCAGCTAACTTCTCCCGGATTGAAATTAGGACTATATTCAATAAACTATTGGAAGTCGATACTAGTTTTAAAAGTGAAAGCAAAGACCCGCGCATACTCATGGAGACTTTGCTGGTTGATTTGTGCAGTTAGGGGACAGGTCCGCTGGGACAGTGGGGACAGGTTTACGTCCCACTCCTGGACTGAATAGTGGGACTGATAACCTGTCCCCACTGTCCCAAGGGGCCTGTCCCCTCTAATAGACAAAATAAAACCCTGTTTTTAGAAAACAGGGTTTATGTACTTATTGGGCCAGACTATTGAATTTTTTGCTCAGTCTGGATTTTTTATGAGCTGCATTGTTTTTATGCAATATACCTTTGGATACGCTTTTATCTATCAGGGAGGTTACCTGTAACAGTTTTTCCCTGGCTGCATCCACATTATCTTCTGTTAAAGAAGATTCATAGTTCTTAATACTGGTTTTAAGACTGCTTTTATAAGCCTTGTTCCGGACTCTGCTCTTTTCAGCATTCCTGGCTCTTTTGGCAGGAGTCTTACTCTTTGCCACACTTTCACCTCCTTGGGAATTTAAAGCTAACAGACATACTATATCATTCTGAAATATAAATTGCAATGCAAAGGATAGCTTTTTTTGTCTGGAGGCAAACTAATTTATAAATAGGAAATGCCTTGTCCCTATTTTGGTTCTAATTGAATCCAAAATGCAATAGTATTTATCAGCAATGGGGACGAGGTGATCAGAAATGAAAAATCGCAGATTTATGACATTTGTAAAAGGCATGCTATTGATTCAGATATTTCTGATAATAAGCATTGTGGGGCTCACGGTTGATTTAAATCGCATGTATACGGAAGGGGTTAGATTCCTAAGTTTGGAGAGGATCTTTCTTCCCTTTTCTGGACTTCAAATCAATGAACGTCAGGCGGAGTTGCTTTTTCAGGAAAACAACGTACTTCTAGCAGGTATAGACAATACCCCCGGCAAAATTCTGCAAGGTGAATATAACAGCAGTACTGTTTCAGAAAATTTAATTGGTTCACAGATTCAGGCTCTGGCATTTACAGACCGCAACGGTGAGACAGCCGTGGTTGATCCTGAAGAAGATTCTGCCCCAGCCGAGGTTAGTGAGGAAGAGACTAATCAGGTAGCAAATTTGGATAGCGAAACACTGGCCCGGTTTAAGAAAAGCCAGGTTTTTCTCTACTGTACGCACAGTGCCGAAAGCTATACGCCCAACAGCGGCAAGGCTCGTCTCGATGGACAAAGAGGGCTGATAAACCAGGTTGCTGCCACGATGGAACAAAGACTAAACACGAGCGGGTTACCCGCGCAATTTGTGGACACTATTCATGATTATCCTGATTACAATAAAAGTTATACCAATTCACGCGCCACGGTGAGTAAAATCGTCAGTGCCAACAAAAATATTCTAGGGCTATTTGATATTCACCGGGATAGTATACCGGGTGAAGGAAAGGCTTCAACCATAAACATCAAAGGGAAAAAGAGTGCCCGAATTCTTATTGTAGTAGGAACAAACGAGCGTAAACCGCATCCAAACTGGCAAAAAAACCGCAAATTTGCGGAACAGCTTTATCAGCAGGCAGAGAAGATGTACCCGGGATTGATAAAGGGTGTTATAACCAAGGCGGGAACTTATAACCAGGAATTTCATCCCCGGGCGCTGCTGTTGGAATTCGGCAGTGACCAAAATACACTGGATGAAGTAAATTGTGCGGCCCAACTCTTTACAGATGTATTGATTGAGGTGTTAAAGGAGGCAAAATAGTTATCATGACTATACTATACCGAATTTCAGCGGTACTAGTAATACTAATGCTGGTGATGTTCGGCTTGAATACCAGCAACCAGGGGATAAATAGTCTAACTATGCAAACCCGGCAACCCGTCATAGGGGTGCAAACCCAGGGCAATAGTGTCAGTATATTTACCCTGGGGGAAAGCCATAATTATAACAAACAGTCAATAGCCAGCGAAATAATGCAGGCCCGGAGCCAGCTGTGGATTTGTGGTCAGGTTACCACCGACTATATGTTGAGAATCGCCAAAGTTGTAAAAGCTTTTTTGTTAGGCTAGCGTCATTTAATTGTCTTCATCCTGATCAATTTTCTGGTCAGGATTCTTTTCTTTGGGACGCTTGACAGTATGGAAAGCAATACCGGTAAAGAAAAGGCAGGCGCCGCTAAGTTTGAGCAGGGATTCAATCACCGGGTCTATTGCGGAAAATGCCAAGCCTAAATAATAAAGCAAGGTTGCCCCGATCAGCACCCCCATCAGCATCGGGTTATTTTTCATATTTGGCCAGTCGGATCTTAGGTAATAGGCCAGAAGCAATATCGGAATGAGAATTGAAAGTAATATCTCCATTAATTGACCCTTCTTTCCCACGGATTTCCTACCTAATGATAACAAATGAGCGAGATATTTAAAAATGATTTTATGGAACCCTCTGTCCAGATTGATGACAGCAGTGTCAATAAGGTATAATGAAGGGCGACCATTGGCCGATTAAATCTGGCTAAGAATTTTGGAGGGTTAAACTTGCAGGAAAGAATCAGGAATTTTTGCATAATTGCACATATAGATCATGGGAAATCCACCCTGGCTGATAGACTGCTACAAATTACAGGTGCATTGACCGCCCGGGAAATGCGGGAGCAGTTTCTGGACAAGATGGACTTGGAACGGGAAAAGGGTATAACCATTAAATTACAGCCCGTTCGTCTTAATTATGTCGCCCATGATGGACAAAATTATATCATAAATCTAATTGATACTCCGGGGCATGTAGATTTTTCCTATGAGGTATCCCGCAGTCTGGCGGCCTGTGAAGGGGCCTTGCTGGTAGTAGACGCTTCCCAGGGCATCGAAGCCCAGACTCTGGCCAATGTCTACATGGCTATGGATCTGAACCTGGAGATTATCGGCGTGGTTAATAAAATAGATCTGCCCGGTGCCGAACCCGAAGTCGTCAAACAGGAAATGGAGGATGTTATAGGTCTGGATAAGCGGGAAATCATAGCTATTTCGGCCAAGTTAGGAACAGGCATTGAAGATGTATTGGAGGCTATCGTAGCGAAAATACCGGCCCCGCAAGGTGACAAAGAGGCAGAACTGCGGGCTTTGATATTCGATTCCTATTTTGACTCTTATAAAGGAGCTATTTCTTACATTCGAATTGATTCAGGTGTATTGCGCAAGGGTGATATAATTCGCATGATGTCCACTGGCAAGGATTTTGAAGTTACTGAGATTGGGGTGTTGTCGCCTTTCATGACTACAGTTGACAGCCTCAGTGCGGGTGAGGTCGGGTACCTGGCTGCGGCTATTAAAAACGTTGCCGATACCAAGGTTGGAGATACAATTACCGGAGCCATCCGCCCGGCTGCCAAACCACTGGAAGGTTATCAGGAAGTCAAGCCTGTTGTGTATTGCGGCTTATACCCGTTGGAAAACAATGATTTTGAAAAGCTGCGGGACGCACTCGAGAAACTAAAACTAAACGACTCCTCCCTGCTATATGAGCCGGAAGCATCTGATGCACTGGGCTTAGGATTTCGCTGCGGCTTCCTGGGGCTGTTGCATTTGGAAATAGTCCGGGAGCGGCTGGAGAGAGAGTATGATCTGACTCTTCTGGCTACTGCTCCCAGCGTTATTTATCGCTTACTGCTTACCGATAAGACAGAAATATATGTGCGCAACCCCAGCCACTGGCCGGATCCGCAGCGGATTGATAAGGTGATGGAACCCTATGTCAAAGCTTCCATTATGGTTCCCAATGAATATGTGGGTACAATCATGGAGCTTTGCCAGGAAAAACGGGGCAGCTTCATTAATATGGAATACCTAACTCCGCACCGGGTAATGATCAGTTATAATCTGCCCCTGGCAGAAATCCTGGTTGACTTTTTTGATGGCCTCAAATCAAGAACCAAGGGCTATGCCTCCCTGGATTATGATATACGCGGTTATGAAGTATCTGACCTGGTAAAACTGGATATTATGTTAAATGGAGAGACGGTGGATGCCCTTAGCTCTATCTCGCATAAGGAGAAGTCTTATTACCGGGGCAGGGCTTTAGTAGAAAGACTACGCAAGATAATTCCTCGTCAAATGTACGAAGTAGCCATTCAAGCTTCCATTGGCAACCGAGTGATTGCCCGGGAAAGTGTAAAAGCTATGCGTAAGGATGTCCTAGCCAAATGCTACGGTGGAGATATTACCAGAAAGAAGAAACTATTGGAGAAGCAAAAAGAAGGCAAAAAACGCATGAAGCAGATAGGACGGGTTGAAATTCCCCGTGATGCCTTCATGTCGGTTATGGCGATAGACAGTGATAAATAATGGCGAACCCATGGGTATTTACATTCATATACCTTTTTGCCTGCATAAATGTGACTATTGTGATTTTTATTCTGTACCTCTGACTAATCTCAGCCTGCTGGAAGACTACACCTGCAGCGTTATAAATGAACTAAAAATCCGCAAAACCGAGATAGACAGCCCCTTTACCACCATTTATCTGGGTGGTGGAACTCCTAGTTTGCTAAATCCGGTCCAGATCGAAAGGATTTTAGCGACGGTCTTCGCCCATTACCAGTCAATTGGTGAACCAGAGATCTCAATGGAAGTAAATCCAGCTACCGTAAACTTAATAAAGCTGAAGGATTTGCGAGCGGCAGGGGTAAATCGGATGTCAATCGGGGTGCAGAGTTTTTCGGATAGGGAACTCAAAGTTCTCGGCAGAATTCACAATGAGCGCGAGGCCTCAGTTGTCTTAAGTGATGTTAGTAAGGCCGGCTTCGATAACTTTAACATTGATCTGATTTATGGCCTGCCCGGTCAAACTATAGATGACTGGCGTGAGAATCTGGACCTGGCCATGAATTTTAATCCTCAACATATTTCTGCTTATTTGCTGCAGCTTGACCAATCAACCCCCCTGGCCATGAAAATAGAAGAGGGAATTCTATGCATGTCAGATGATGAGCTGGAAGCGAGTCTATACTATGCTGCGCTTGATTATCTGCAAGAGCAGGGCTACCAGCATTATGAAATATCAAACTTCGCTCAGCCGAATAAGCAATGCCAACATAACCTGCTTTATTGGCGAGGCCGTCCGTATCTGGGCATAGGCAGCGGAGCAGTTAGTTTTAACGGTAAGCAGCGAAGTATTAACCAGCCCCCAGTGGAAAGTTATATAGAAGCATTACTGGAGCACCAGCTGCCTTTTACAAAAATCCTGGAAGACATGGATTCGAAGCAAAGACTAAGCGATGCCATTATAATGGGGTTGCGTTTAACTGAAGGGATTGGGCGGTATGATTTAGAGCAGCGCTTTGGAATAGATATCCTAAAAGATTACCAGGATATAATAAGTGACTGTCAGAGCCACGGGCTTTTAGAACTGGAAGATGATCGTATTTATCTGACGAAAAGAGCCTATTTCCTGTCCAATCAGGTTCTAAGCCAGTTTATAAGCTGATACAATTGCTTGACAAAGGTTTCCCCAGATGATATTTTTTAAGAAACCCAATTAGCACTCAAGACAGGAGAGTGCTAACAGAGCAGGTGGAGAATATGACATTAGACGAAAGGCAACGGCGAATACTTGAATCAATAATCAAAGACTACGTAGCTACTGCTGAACCTGTAGGATCCCGAGCGGTGGTGCGCAAGCATGCCCTAAATATCAGTGCAGCTACGGTTAGAAATGAAATGGCAGATTTAGAGGAGATGGGGTATCTGGAGCAGCCTCATACTTCGGCTGGCCGCATACCTTCGGAGAAGGGATTTCGTTATTATGTTGACTGCATGATGGAAAATGAAAATCCCACTGATGAGCAAATAGATTTACTGCATAAAGTGCTGGACGATAGGATTCAGGAATGGAACGATGTGGTTCAGGGAGTGGGGCACTTTCTTTCCCAGGTGACCAATTATGCTTCCTTTATTATTGTACCATCGGTAAGGTTGAGCCAGTTCCATAATCTGCAGCTAATTCCCATTCAAGAGGGGCAAGCCCTGGTTCTGGTGGTAACTGATATAGGGATTATCATGCATCGCAAAATATCTATCCCTAAGGCAATAAAGCCGGAAGATTTGCAGTTTATCAGTGAACTGTTTAATCGAGCTTTCCGGGGGAAAAGGCTGAATGAGATTCAGCGCAGCGATCTGATGACATTGCGGGAAGAGCTCAAGAACCGTCGCCAAGTAATAGATAAAGCCCTGGAAGCAATTGATAACCTGCTTGATAATTCCAGTGATGAGAAAGTCGTAATCAGAGGGGCTCTGAATATTATTAAAGAGCCAGAGTTTAAAGATTTGGATAAGCTCAAACGAATTCTTACTTTATTTGAAGAAGACGGTCAGCTAAGAGAGGTTCTGCCTGAACAGTTCAGTGAAGAGGTTGATATTAGAATTGGCAAGGAAAATCGGGCTGCCGACATCAAGGAAATGAGCCTGGTATTTGCAGGTTATAAAACAGCCGGCGAGATGGGGAAAATAGGCTTAATCGGCCCGGTTCGCATGGAGTATTGGAAAGCGGCTGGAACAGTAGAGTCGGTACGCAAGGTTATAGAGGAAATTCTCCAGAGCCGCAACTTATAGGTCAATAACTCGGGGTCTGACCCCGAGTTATTGGATCCCGAGTTATTGACCTAGTGTTATTGATATACAACAAGGAGGCAAACATGCCTGACAAAACACTCCTGAATAGTGAAGTCGACGATAAATTGCAGGCTCTTCTCAGCAATGCCAACGCTGCCCGGTTGATTTCTCAAGTTATCGAAGGAACGATCGGACCTAAGGGTCTGGATATTATGATGGTAGATAGTCTAGGCGATGTGGTTATCAGTAATGATGGGGTAACTATATTGAGGCTTATGGCGGTAAACCACCCCGCTGCTCGTATGATTATAAATGCGGCTCGGGCTCAGCAGGCAGAAGTCGGCGATGGTACTACTACTGCTACCATTTTGGCCGGTGCTCTGGTTGCCGAAGGTGCCAGTCAGGTTATGAAAGGCGTTCCGGTTACTCAGGTTATTCAGGGTATTAAAATCGGAACCGAGCATAGTATAGAACTGCTGCAAAAAAGGAGCCGGCCGGTCAACTCAGTTGATGATCCCATACTTTTAAGCGTGGCATCAATAGCCGGACGGGGCCAGGAAGATATAGCTCAGTTAATAATTGATGGGGTTAGAATTATTGGGCGGGAAAAAATGTCCGATCCCGATTATAAATTTGCCGATGCAGTGATAGCCAAAGAAGCTGCTCTGAATCAGGTGTTTATGGGGACTATAATTAACAAGGCACCTATCAGTCATGAGATGCCCCGTAATCTAAACGATGTAAAGATTTTAGTACTTGATGATACTTTGGCTCCAGAAGAGATCGATAATGAGGCAAGGAGTACTGAGGCGGGCTTTCAGTACTACCTGCAGAATAAAAAACAGTATGAAACAAATCTGAGGAAGGTCTGTGCCATGGAAGTGAAGTTGGTACTGGCCGATCGCAGCATTGATGATCTGGCTGAACAGATTTTCACAGAAGCTGGAATCATAGCCATTCAGAGAGTCTCTCAGAGGGAGATGGAAAAAGTCTGCAAAAACAGTGGTGCCCGTAAGATAAAAAGGAGCAGTTTAAATCGGCCTGCGGAGCAGTTGACCAGCTATCTGGGGCATGCTGCTCAAGTGCAGGTGAATGATAAATTGGGCTATACCTGCCTGCTGGACGGAACCGGAGAGGTATTGGCCTCCGTAATTATTGGAGCAGCTACCGAAGAGGTAGTAGATGAGAAAGAACGCATTGCTCGAGATGCCGCTTCAGCGGTCCAGGCAGCCCTGCAAAAGGGAATTGTTCCGGGCGGAGGCGCGATAGAGATTTGGATAGCCAAACAATTGGAAGAATTGGCTCAGGATTTGAAAGGTATGACCTCATATGGAGTTTTGTGTGTAAAGGAAGCTCTGCTGCGTCCTTTTGCTTGTATAGCCGCCAATGCTGGTTTTAATCCGCTGGAGAAAATGGGTGATGTAATCGCGGAACAGAAACAAAAAGGTCTGGATAGTATAACCATTGATTGTGACCGGGGCGGTTTAACTGATGCCTTTGACCAGGGCATTGTTGACCCTACCCTGGTTAAGATACATGCGATTAAGGCCGCTGGTGAGGTGGCAGTCGCAATTCTAAGAATTAATACCATTATCAAAATGAGGGATGGGGAAACTTATTCCCAGGAAACTCTGTAGCAGAAGAGGTGAAGAAAGGAATGGAAAAAGATTTGGAAAACCAGATTGATAACGGACCTCCCCAGGGAGATGAACCTGTCAATCAGAATGGTGTCGAAAAAAGTATTGAGGAGAAGCTGACAGCGGAACTGCAAAGGCAGCAGGAAGAAGCTCGCAAAAACTACGACCAGTATTTAAGGGCTCTGGCGGAAGTTGAAAACATTAAAAAACGAAGTGTCCGCGAACGCGAGGAATACTTAAAATATGCCAACGTATCTATGATAAAAAAGTTGTTGCCGATTATTGATGATCTGCATAGAGCTATGGAGGTGGCACATACATCCCGAGATTTCGAAGCAATGAATAAGGGTGTGGAGATGACCGCTCGCAGCCTGGAAGAAGTATTGAAGGGCGAAGGGGTTAAGGTCATAGAAAGTATAGGCAAAACTTTTGATCCGCAATTTCATCAGGCTCTGACCGTAGAGCCCAGTGATGAACACCCGGAAAATACGATTATCGCACAATTACAAAAAGGCTATATAATGCATGACCGGGTTATCAGGCCCAGTCTGGTAAAGGTTAGCTCATAATTATTTGGAGGTGTCATTAAATGGGAAAAGTTGTAGGTATAGACTTAGGAACTACCAACTCCGTTATTGCCGTAATGGAAGGTGGCGAAGCTGTTGTTATAACCAATATTGAGGGAGAGAGGATTACTCCTTCGGTAGTGGGCTTCTCGAAAACGGGCGAAAGACTGGTAGGCAGGGTGGCTAAAAGGCAGGCTACTACCAATCCAGAGAGAACCATATCCTCAATCAAACGACAAATGGGTACTGATTACAAGGTGAGTATTGATGGGAAGAAATATTCTCCCCCCGAAATCTCAGCCATGATTCTGCAAAAAATGAAATCCGATGCTGAGAGTTATCTGGGACAAAAGATAACTCAGGCAGTAATTACGGTGCCGGCCTATTTTACCGATTCTCAGCGCCAGGCCACGAAAGATGCCGGTACAATTGCCGGATTAGAAGTATTGAGAATAATTAATGAGCCTACTGCGGCAGCTCTGGCTTATGGATTGGATAAAGAAGAGAACCAGACTATTATGGTATTTGATCTGGGCGGAGGCACTTTTGACGTATCAATTCTGGAGATTGGCGACGGTACTTTTGAGGTCAAAGCTACCAGTGGCAACAATCGTCTGGGTGGCGATGATTTTGATGATAAGATTATCAACTGGCTGGTGCAGGAATTCAAGAATGAAAACGGCTTTGATTTAAGAAACGATAAAATGGCTATGCACCGGTTGAAAGAGGCGGCTGAGAAAGCCAAACATGAGCTGTCCAGTCTCATGAGTGTAGATATTAACATACCATATATTACAGCTACTCAGGATGGTCCATTGCATATGGAGAGAACGCTGACCAGAGCGCGCTTTAATGACATGACGGCGGAACTGGTGGAAAAAACGGTTGGACCTATGAAACAGGCTATGAAAGATGCTAACCTAAAACCAGCGGATATTGATAAGATCATATTGGTAGGAGGATCCACGCGAATACCCGCTGTACAGGAAGCAGTAAAGAACTTTACCGGGCAAGAGCCTTTCAAAGGGATTAATCCCGACGAGGTGGTAGGTCTGGGGGCGGCTATTCAGGCAGGGGTGTTAACAGGGGAAGTAACAGATGTGGTACTCCTGGATGTTACGCCGTTATCTTTGGGGATTGAGACCTTGGGATCGGTGTTTACCCGCATAATCGAGAGGAATACGACTATACCAGTATCCAAGAGCCAGATATTTACTACTGCTGCTGATAATCAACCGTCAGTGGATATTCATGTACTGCAGGGTGAAAGAAAACTAGCTGAGCACAATGTTACTCTGGGCAGATTCCAATTGACTGGTATTCCCTCGGCTCCACGTGGTATTCCGCAAATAGAGGTGAAATTCGATATTGACGTTAACGGAATTGTCAATGTTACCGCCAAAGATATGGCTACCAATAAAGAACAGAGAATTACCATTACTTCTTCCAGTGGATTGAGCGATAGCGACATTGAGCGTATGGTCAAAGATTCTGAAAAATTTGCAGAGGAAGATGAAAAACGTTTTAAAGAAATTGAGGCCCGCAATTCAGCTGACAGTGTGATCTACCAAGCTGATAAGAGTCTTAAGGAGTTTGCAGATAAGATTGAAGATGATGATAAAAATGCCATAGAAAGTGCTAAAGAGGAACTGCAAAAAGCACTGGCGGGTAATGACGTGGCTGAAATTGAAGCCAAAACTGAGGAACTGGTTAAAGCTATGCATGCTTTAACGAGTAAAATGTATCAGAGTGCTAACCCGGAAGAATCAGCTGAACATGGTAAAGACGATGTCATAGATGCTGATTATAATATCCCCGATGACGAAGAAAAGAAATAGGGTAAGGTTATTCAGGAAGGTGGGAATTTATGGCCGCCAAGCGTGATTATTATGAAGTGCTGGGGCTAACGAAATCGGCTTCGCCAGAAGAAATCAAAAAGGCCTATCGGCAAAAGGCTAAGCAATATCATCCCGATGTTAATAAGGATGATGAAAATTCAGCTGATAAATTTAAAGAAGTAGCCGAAGCCTATGAAATTTTGAGTGACAGCCAAAAAAGAGCTGCTTATGACCAATATGGTCATGATGCTTTTGACCCCAGCCGTATGGGCGGAGGTTTTGGCGGGGCTGACTTCGGTGGTGCGGGTGGATTTGGTGATATTTTCGACCTCTTCTTCGGAGGGGGCGGAGGAGGTCAGCGCAGAAGGGGCCCGCAACGGGGTGCCGATCGGGAGGTTCGCCTGGACATCAGCTTTGAAGATGCCGTCTTTGGTGCGGAAAAGGAAATGGAAATCCTGCGAGTCGAGAATTGTGACAAATGCGGCGGAAGCGGTGCGGAACCAGGATCTAAGCCCAAGACCTGTACGCACTGTCAGGGAACCGGCCAGGTCAGATCTGTTCAGAATACACCTTTCGGCCGTTTTGAGACTGCTCGCACCTGCAGTAAGTGCAACGGCGAAGGTAAAATAATCGAAAAACCTTGCAGTGCCTGTAAAGGCCATGGAAAAGTCAAGAAAAAGCGGATTATTAATGTCCGTATTCCAGCCGGTATTGATACCGGTTCTCGCCTGAGAATTCAATCTGAGGGTGAAGAGGGCTCACTAGGTGGGCCGCCTGGGGATCTTTACATTGTTATTGTAGTAAAACCGCATGCTCGTTTCAAACGGGATAGTTATACGTTATTATGCAATCTGGATATTAATATTGTTCAGGCGGCTCTGGGAGCCGAGATAGAGATACCACTGCTGGGAGGAGACAGCCACAAGCTTAATATCCCTGAAGGCACCCAGCCAGGCGATGTCCTAACGGTCAAAAATAAAGGTATACCACATCTGCAGAGTCACCGCATTGGTGATTTAAAGGTTTTAATAAATGTAAAAATACCTACCCGTCTTAATAAAAGGCAAAAAGAACTGTTAGCCAGCTTCTATAACGAGGGAGAAGATAAGGACGGCAAAAAAGGTATATTTGACAAACTTAAAGATGCCATGGGTTAAAGGGGATGCATTAATGAATTGGAAAGAAATAAGTGTTCTGACCGAGGGGAGCTGTGTTGAGGCCATTGCCGGGATATTTCATGAAATGGGATCTGGCGGGGTAGTGATCGAGGACCCCCAGGCAGCCAGGAAATATATCAACCGGGATGGGTGGAACCCTGAATCGGTTAACTCGGATTTCCTGAATCATGAATTTGTAGTGGTTAAAGCCTATTTTCTTGAGGATAAAAATGTTCTGGATGAACTGGCGAAGTCTATTGAGGCTGTGGAAAGTAATTTTCAGGTTAAATGCAAGGTGTTTGTGGATGAGGTTCGCAACGAAGATTGGGAAGAGAGCTGGAAAAAGTATTATCATACTTTTAAAATTGGCGAGCGCCTTGTAATTAAGCCATCCTGGGAGGAATATACCCCCAGCGAAAATGAAGTAATCATTAACATCGACCCGGGGATGGCTTTTGGTACGGGCATACACGCCTCGACTCGCTTTTGCCTCCGGTTTGTGGACCAGTATGTTAAAGGCGGAGAGAGAATTGTTGATGCCGGCTGTGGCTCGGGGATACTGTCCATAGCTGCGGCTAAACTAGGTGCAGTCGAAGTTTTTGCAATGGATGTTGATGACTTGGCTGTTCGCATCGCTCGTGAAAATGTTACATTGAATGAGCTGGATGATGTGATACAAGTAGAAGAAGGCGATATTGTAGAGGCCATTCAAGGTCGTAAGCTAGACATGGTTCTGGCCAATATTACGGCTGAGATAGTAACTATACTGGTCCCCGAGGCTGCGAAAGTCATTGGCACTGGGGGTTATCTATTCGGCTCAGGGATTGTTGACAGTCGTTGGCCAGGGGTTAAGAAAACCCTGGAAGAAAACAATTTTGCAATAGAACAGGTTTTGCAAGATGTTGACTGGATCGGGGTTGCTGCCCGCAAATTATAATAAAAGGGGGGTTACAGGGGGATGTCCCCCTGTAACCGAACCTGTCCCCAAAAACAAGCAAGGAAGTTAGCAGTGAAGAAGAAAATAGCATTTCATACCCTGGGCTGTAAGGTTAACCAGGTTGAAACTGAACAAATGATTGAGGAATTTACCGGGCGGGGTTACCAGGTTGTAAACTTTGGTGACCCTGCTGATGTTTATATCATTAATACCTGCACCGTAACCCATATCAGTGACCGCAAATCGAGGGCCATGCTCCGAAGAGCTGTCAGGTCTAATCCAGATGCACTAGTAGTAGCCGCGGGTTGTGTGGCTCAGGTAGATGCAGAGCGTTTGTCACAAATAGAAGGTATTGGGCTGGTTATAGGCAACCAGGATAAAGATCATATTGTGGACATTGTTAATGATGCTATGGCAGAGAAGGAGATATTTAAGAAGGTCTGGGCTGAGCCATTCTGTCAGACTGGCTTACGTCCGGTCATTTATTCTGAGCCGCATCAGCGCACTCGTGCTTTCGTAAAAATTCAGGATGGATGCCAGAGTTTTTGTTCTTATTGTATAGTTCCCTTGGCCAGGGGACCAGTTCGCAGTAAAGCCCCAAAAGATGTAATGGCAGAGATTGGGCAATTATTAACTCTGGGGTATCGGGAGATTGTTCTGACCGGTATTCATACTGGTTTATACGGGGTAGATATACCCGGGTGGAATATAACCAGGCTGTTGGAACATATCCTGGCGAATAATTCAGGTGATTATCGCATCCGGCTTAGTTCAATAGAACCATTGGAACTTAATGATGACCTGCTAAACTTGATGGCGGGTGAGAAACACATCTGCCGCCATTTCCACATTCCTTTACAGAGTGGCAGTGATCGGATACTTGCGTCAATGCGTCGCAGGTACAACCGGGAATACTATCGGGATCTAGTTCTAAAAACAGCGGCGCTCATTCCGAACTCGGCTTTTACTGCTGATGTCATGGCAGGCTATCCAACCGAAACCGAGGCGGAATTTCAGGATACTTACAATCTTATTAAAGAATTGCCCATCTATGACTTGCATGTTTTCAAGTATTCCCGGCGAGCTGGCACCAGTGCTGCCGATATGGTGCCACAAATTGAGGCCGCAGTAAAACAGCACCGCAGCGAAGCCTTGTTAGAATTGGGGCGTCATAAAAAAAGTCATTTCCTGCATAGGTTCTTGGGACGAGAATTAAAAGTACTAGTAGAACGGCAACTGTCCGACGATATGTATAGTGGACTCACCGACAACTATATTGAGGTGCGGTTTAATTCTCCCCTTAATCTGGTAGGGGAGTTTGCCCCCATAACCCTCACGGAAGCAGAGGAAGATTGGACGTTAGGAGTTATAAATTCAGGATACCATTTGTAATTGCTGGTAATCATATCACCGGGCGACATTTGATGTTCTGGATGATTATTTCCTGGCCATGGAACGTAATAATTACTCCTGGTTTACATAGATTATTTATGCAGACTAGGAGTGTTCATTTTCAGGGCAAAATATTACTAAGCATGGTCAGTAAAGACATTGATAAATATCGATATGTTTGTTAAACTTATACATATCGAAAGATATCGATATTATACATGAGATAGGAATTGAGGGGGTTAAGGGTGTACTCGTATGCGAAATATATTCCTGCTATAAAGGCCATAGCGGATGAAACCAGGTTAAAAATTATTGACATGCTTTCCTGTGGGCAATTATGTGCCTGTGAAATACTAGCAGCATTTACTATTTCACAGTCTACCTTGAGCTATCACATGAAAATCCTGCAAGACAGCGGACTAGTAGACGGTGTTCGAGATGGATCATGGATGCGCTACACGTTGAACCAGGAGAAAGCCAATGAAGTCCTGGGGTTTCTAACTCATATAACCAATCAGACGGAAGATTGTATCTGCCAAACGTACAAAAATAACAACAGCTGTAAAATCGATTGAAGGAGGACATAAAATGAAGAAAATAGAGATTTTTGACCCAGCCATGTGCTGTGCTACCGGAGTATGCGGGCCAGCCATCGATCCTGAACTTTTAAGATTAGCAACGGTAATCAACACCCTTAAGGCAAAGGGAATTATTATCACTAGACATGGTCTGTCCAATGAGCCGCAAGATTTTATTGCCAACCAGGTTATTAACGATATTCTGCAAAAAGAGGGTGCTGATGTGCTGCCGGTTACGTTGGTTGACGGCGTTGTCGCCAAGACCAAGGGATATCCCACCAACCAGGAACTTTCCGATTGGTTAGGAATCCAAATTTAAGGAGGTAAATATGTTGTTTCCAGCATTTGATTTAAGCAAAATTAATCTGACCCAATACATGTTTTTTACTGGCAAAGGTGGGGTGGGCAAGACCTCCATTGCTTGTGCGGTGGCGGTAACTTTGGCTGACCGCGGTAAGAATGTTCTGCTGATTAGTACCGACCCTGCTTCCAATTTACAAGATGTTTTCAATACTGAACTTAATGGCCGGGGTGTGCCGATTGAAGGTGTACCGGGGCTGATTGTTGCCAATCTCGATCCTGAAGAAGCGGCTCGAGAATATCGTGAGTCTGTCCTCGGACCTTACAAAGGCAAACTGCCTGACAGTGCCATTGCCCACATGGAGGAACAGTTATCAGGCTCCTGTACGGTTGAAATAGCCGCTTTTGACCAATTTTCTCTTTTTATAACTGACCAGGCTACTGAAGATAAATATGACTACATCATTTTTGATACCGCTCCCACAGGTCATACTCTGCGTATGCTGCAGCTTCCATCCGCCTGGACAAACTTTATCAGCGAGAGTACTCACGGGGCCTCTTGTTTAGGTCAGCTGGCTGGACTCGAAAATAAGAAAGCTATGTATAAGGAAGCGGTCTTAAACCTGGCTGACAAGGACAAAACTACGCTTATACTGGTCGCGAAACCAGAGAAGACGCCCCTCCTTGAAGCCGAACGCTCGAGCCTGGAACTCAGCGACCTGGGCATAACCAACCAGTTGTTGATAATAAATGCCGTTTTAAGCGATTTTTCTGACGACCTATCTCGAAAAATATTTGATGAACAGCAAAAAGCTCTGCAAAATATGCCTGCAGGACTGAAGACGTTTTCGATATATACCCTGCCGCTTCGTTCCTATAACATTTTAGGACTTGCAAAGATTAGAGCTTTTTTCAATAACGATCAATTTAGCAGGTTGAATACCCGGAAGTCACTTCTTAATCTAAAACAGATCGATGTGTTGATCGAGGATATGTACGTCAGCGGAAAAAAGGTTATTTTTGTTATGGGCAAGGGAGGGGTTGGCAAGACTACGGTGGCAGCGACCATTGCTCTCTCATTAGCCCAAAAAGGGGTTAAGGTGCACCTGAGCTCCACTGATCCCGCTGATCATCTCCAGTATGTAATTGACAGCACGGAAAATATTACCCAGAGTAAAATTGACGAAAAGCAAGAACTGCTGGACTATCAGAATGAGGTATTAAATAAGGTGTGTGCAACCATGAGCGAAGAGGATCTGGAATACATCAAGGAGGATTTGCGTTCCCCCTGTACTCAGGAAATAGCTGTATTTAGAGCTTTCGCCGAGATCGTTGACCAAGCCGACAGTGAAGTTGTGGTTATTGATACAGCACCTACCGGGCACACCCTGCTATTGCTGGATGCTACGCAAAGCTATCATCGTGAGGTTCAAAGAACCAAGGGTGAAATCCCTCTTTCTGTACAAAGGTTATTGCCTAGACTTCGAGACGAACAGCAAACTGATGTAGTAATTGTGACTTTACCAGAGGCTACTCCGGTTTTGGAAGCGTTACGACTACGGGAGGAATTAAGGCGGGCTGGTATAAACAATAAATGGTGGGTGGTAAATCAATGTCTGTCTATGACTGCCACCAGCAACGCTATGCTGCTGGCCCGGGCCGACGAGGAAATACAATGGCTTGAAAAGGTACGTGAAATTAGCAGCGATAACTTTGTGGCCGTACCCTTGCTTCAAGATCCGTCCATTCAAAATATTATTAAAATGACAGACAGGCAATAGGAAAACCAGGATGATAAATGCTGAATCTGCAATAAATTGATACTTGAGATTAAGAACAGGAAGTTAACTTTTCATTTGAATTTTAAGAACAGGAACGGTCTTGTATGTATATCAATATAACGATATAATATGCATACATTAAGATGGGGGTGCGTTGTATGCCGTCGATTAGACCGAGTTCCGACCTAAGGAATAAATATAATGAAATTTCCGACTTTTGTCATAAGCATGCTGAGCCAGTGTATATTACCAAAAATGGACATGGGGATTTGGCTATAATGAGTATTGAGACCTTTGAAAATCTTCTGGGTAAGTTTGAATTGTATAAGCTTCTGGATGAGGGTATGGGTGCTATAAAAGCGGGGAAACTAAGACCTTTTGGCAATGCTTTTCATGATATTCAGAAGGAGCTTTCTGAGTGAAAGATTATGATATTATCATCAGCGCGCCAGCCGATCAAGATCTACGTGAAATTTCAGGTGATATAGTTAAAAAGCATCCAGAAAAGTGGCAGAAAGAGATCAATAATATAGGCGCTACTATTCATAATTTGGATAAGATTCCATTTAGTAATGCGTTAGTAAGTGACGAAAGGTTGGTAACAGCCGGAATACGTAAAGTATTGATAGATAAATATATCGTCTTTTATATCGCTTCGGAAAAAGATAAAACTGTGTCTGTCATTAGGATCCTCAATTTACGCCGAAATTGGGCTAACCTGCTATAAGATTAAGACCAAAAACGGGGACGGTTCTCTTGTTTGCTAGAAGAGTTCTAAAAAGCAAACAACAAGAGAACCGTCCCCGTTTTTGCTTTGGGACCATGCTTTAGAGCATGGTTCTTTGTTTGCTAACGAGTAATTATGCGCGAACACAAGTTCTGTTATCTTGGTGACAAATAGGTAAATATGTAATAAAATAGTAAAAATGGTACTGGATACGGTGGTAAGGGGGAGGTCAAAATGTTATTGGAGGATGACCGAATTGAAGGTCATAAGTAACACCTGAACTACATAAGATGAGGAGGATTGCTTAAATGTCTGATTTTAAATTCGAAATCATCAGATCCCTGGGAGTTTTATCGGAAGGTACCAAAGGATGGAACAAAGAAGTAAACCTGGTGAGTTGGAACGGACACAGTACCAAGCTAGATATTCGAGATTGGGGGCCAGGTCACGGCAAAATAGGTAAGGGAATAACAATAAATAGTGAGGAATTTGCGGTACTTAAGGAAATCACAAATAATTTGCAATGGGAAAAGGAACAGAGATGACCGGCTTAGGAGGATCCCCCCATAATTGCCGCTGCAGATAAGATCACCTAACCGCAGTAGAATAATACCGATCTTACAACATACTATAGATGAAGGATTTTTAAATCCCTATTTGTATTTACTGCATTATTTGATATTATTAAAGTAATATTGCCTGATGCTCGCGCCATTGGCTCGATCCAGGGAATCATCTTTTGAAAATAAATGATATCTTGTTTAGGATGTTATAAGGAGGTGAAAGCTGTGGCTGTACCTGATTGTTTATTCTGCAAAATAGTCAACAAGGAAATTCCCGCGGAAATTATTTATGAAGATGACAGTATATTGGCAATCAAAGATATTAATCCGGCCGCACCGGTACATCTTCTAATTATTTCTAAAATACACATTGCTTCATTGAATGAGGTCAGTAACGCGAATGTGGAAATATTGGGACGTATACAGTTATTGGCCGCGCGTTTGGCTGATGATTCGGGCATATCTGGACAGGGTTATCGCTTGGTAAATAATTGTGGCAAATGGGGAGGTCAGACTATATTCCATCTGCACTATCATTTGCTGGGCGGAAAACAAATGGGTTGGCCTCCCGAATAATCTTGACTTGCAGCTGTTAGAGATTGTACAATGTAATGGTGTTTATATAGCCCGGTCAGGTGAGGGGAGGGATATAATGAGCGAAGTTAAAGTCGGAAAAAATGAATCCCTGGACAGTGCTCTGAAGAGGTTTAAGCGTACCTGTCAGAAATCAGGGGTTATGCAGGATATTAGAAAACATGACCACTATGAAAAACCCAGTATCAAGAAGAAAAAGAAATCAGAGGCTGCCCGTAAAAAGAAAAAGTTTTAGTTAGTGTAAGTTTCTAAAAGTCTGGTAGCTATAGCTCACCAGGCTTTTTATTTTAAAACTGGAGTTAGGAGTGCTGTGGGATGACTTTCATGAATCGAGGCTTGCAAAACAAACGTCAAAGAATAGTCGTTCTCGGGATTATTGGCGTAGTTCTGGTAACATTCCTTGTTAGTATTGTGGCTTATTCCATAGGTTAGAATTTACTCAAATATAATATGTGGAACGGTCTGGAGGCGTGCAGTGTACGCCTTTTCGGGACAAAGGGGACAGGTACACTGTCCCACATTAGATTTCTAATGTGGGACAGTGTACCTGTCCCCTGGTTATTTAGTGAACTTGTAAAGCATATATTTGCAATGTGATAAGGATTTGCTTACCAAAAGGATTATTGACCGCTCAACGGCATTGTTTCCAACCTAAGTTAAACGGCGAGTTGATTCATAGGAGGCGACTAGAATGAACAAACGCAGGGAAATCATAACCAAGGCAATGGCAGATCTTCTGGAGATTCCCGGAGATCTGGTGCTGGATTTGCCCCGCTTGAGCATCACCGGTAGAAATGAATTATACCTGGTGAACCACAAAGGAATCATCGAGTACTCAACAGTCCGTATGCGTATAAACCTAAGCCGAGGTTTCCTCGAGGTAAATGGCAAAAACTTAGAGATACAAGCTCTTATGCCTGATGAAATGAGGGTTTTAGGAGACATTAGCTGTATTAAATATATCGATTGAGGCGGAGGTTGGAATGACTAATAAATTCTCAGATCAAGTTGGAGGCTTTGTTTCCCTGCGCCTGCGCGGCGATAATTTGGAGAAAATAATAAATATGGCTCTGGCTCGAGGTATTTATATATGGGACATTAAAAGAAGAGATGACTGCATTTATTTAAAAGTCAGAAACAGCGGTTATGAAGCTCTAAAGACAATTGCTGATGAACATAGTTTTAAAATTGAGTTGCTAAAAAGTGAGGGTTTACCTTTTTATAAAACAATTATGAAGAGACGCATAGGTCTGCTGGCAGGAGCAGTTCTATTTATTCTGACATTGTATATCATGTCATCTTTTATATGGTTCATACAAGTGAGTGGCAATAATAAAGTGGATCGGAACCGGATCCTAATGAGGGCTGCTCACTATGGTATCCACGTGGGGGCTGGTAAATGGAATTTTAGCCGTACAGCAGTTGAAGAAGCCATGCTTAGAGATATAAGCGAGCTAGCCTATATCCAGTGCGATATTCGCGGCGTTAAGGTTAATATCAAGGTAGTTGAGAAAATATTGCCTGACCTGGATATTACCGGGCCATGCCATATCGTGGCTAAGCGGGATGGTGTGATTGAAGAAGTGCTGGTTCTTGATGGTCAGGCTCATGTTAAAGCAGGTAATGTTGTAGCCGAAGGAGATATATTGATATCCGGGATAGTGATCCCGCCCGTGCAGCCGGAAATTGATGGATTACCAGCCCCGCCCCCCAGTACTGAAACCCATCAGGTTAGGGCGCGAGGTCAGGTCAAGGCCCGAACCTGGTATGAAGGCTATGGGGAATGCAGCCGCAAGTTGGAAGAAAAAGATTTCACGGGAAAGGAATTAACCCAACTATACTTGGAAAGTCCTTGGAAAAAGATCTTGCTGAAAGGGAAAGGGGAAAACCCGTTCAGCATTTTTGAACAGAGTGAGAAAGGATGGCACAGTCCTGTTGGGAACTGGGGGGTGTACCGAATAATCATCAAGGAGCAGTCTGTAAAGGCCACGGAATACAGTGAGACTGAAGCCGTAGAAATTGCCCGTGAAAAGGCTCTTCAAAAGCTGAACCAGGAGATGGAGAGCAGCCTTAAGATAACTGATTCTCACGTGGATATTCTATCTTCACCCAGTGATTCCATCATTCGGATTAAGGTTTCTGCAGAAACTATCGAAGATATTGGTCTGGCCCAACCCATTAATGGGGGCGAAATTAGCAATTAAGGATTTTATTATGCTATAATAACCGCAAAACGGTTATTATAGATTATTTTATGGCCCGCCTGCGGCGATGGCCGATTATATCATGAATTGAGAAATTCATGATATAATAATTATCAGCAAATATGGTTATGAATAGGGAGGCTTAAATTTTTGGCCGTAAAAGAGAGCACATATGTAATTAAGAATAACGACCAGGCAGCGATATTTTTTGGGACCGGAGATGAAAACTTTCGTTATCTGCAGGAGCTTAGCGTTTCTGAGATGTCGGCCCGAGGGGCTGACATCTATATTCGTGGTGAAGAAGAGAAAGTGGATTATGCTCTGCAATTAATATCAGATTTATTGGAAATTGTGGACAATGAAGGTCAACTTACCATTAATGATATAAATTATATGGACAAACTTTTAAAAAAAGGAGACAGACCTGGATATCAGGAAATTGTCTCTGGAACACTCGTATCCACCGCCCGGGGGAAGGCTATTAAAGCCAGAACCTTGGGGCAGAAGAGATATGTTCAGGCTATCTTAAAGGATGATGTTGTTTTCAGTATCGGCCCGGCCGGTACTGGTAAGACCTACTTGGCAGTAGCAATGGCCGTTAGGGCTTTGCGTAATAAGGAGGTAGAACGGATCATTCTGGTTAGACCGGCTGTTGAAGCCGGAGAGAAGCTGGGTTTCTTGCCGGGTGATTTTATTGAGAAGGTTAATCCATATTTAAGACCATTATACGACGGCCTTTTTGACATATTAGGGGTTGATGTAACCCAACGATACCTGGAAAAAAATATTATTGAAGTAGCTCCTTTGGCCTATATGCGAGGCAGGACCCTTAATAGTGCTTTCATAATACTGGACGAAGCTCAAAATACTACTCCCCAGCAGATGAAGATGTTTTTAACTCGACTGGGTTTCGGATCCCAGACCGTTATTACTGGTGATATTACCCAGGTGGATCTGCCTCGGGATGAATATTCCGGTTTGATTGAAATTCAAAAGATACTCGGCAACGTTAAGGGTATTTCCTTTGAGTACCTTAGTAAAGAAGATGTCGTTAGACATCCGCTGGTTCAAAAAATCATTAATGCTTACGAAATTTTCCAGGCTCAACAATAGACTTGGGGAGCTATTTAAGGGGATTAAAAATGAAGCTGGTAAGTATCTTTAAGTACTTTTTTGGGGGAAGAATCAGCTCTTTATGGCAAGATTCAAATACCAGAAGAAGCATAGTACTTTTTGTATTTTTCATCCTTATGACGGGAATAGTCTTTGGCAATTTCAGCCCCCAACAGGTAACCCTGCGTACCGATGAAGTGGCCAAGCGCAATGTTGTTTCTAATATTACGGCGGTCATCGTTGATGAGAAACAAACGGAGGAGCTCAAGAGTCAGGCTGCTGCCAAGGTGCAAAAATCCTATCAATATGATCAATATGCCCTGCCTAATGCTCGAACCGAGGTCAATAGTTTCTTTAACAATATAAAAGATATTTTGTTGGCTGATAATACTGACAAAAGAACCCCAATTAAGAATCTGTTAGATGGAATGGTGCGGCGCAAAAGCGTTAATACTGGCTACGATACCGTTGCCTTGGCTAATTACCTGCTGACAACTAAGCCCCTGGATATTGATAAGATGCAGCAAACTACCTTGAGTATGTTGGAAACCCTCATGGACAAACCAATAACTGAAGAGGCCCTGGCAGCGGTATATAGAGAGGCATCGGGGCAAGCTGATAAGATTGCTTTTAGTCAATCAGCTATTGAAATAATTAGATTAGCAGCTGTTGACGCTGTTCGTCCTAATATGATTTACAACCAGGAGGGTACGACCAAAGCCATCAAGGAGGCAGAGGAGGCGGTTGAACCCGTACACAAAACCGTAAAAACAGGTGAAATTATTGTACGCGAAGGGGATCGTGTAACTGCCGAACAGATATCCGTTCTGGAGCAGTTGGGAATTCAGAGAAGCCAGAGCTATACCCTAACCATGTTGGGGTTGGGTGCTTTTGTATTAATCGCCTTATGGTTGGTTAGAGAATTTTTAAAACGCTATCATAAAGATATATACAAAAATGATTCGCTGATGCTATTATTGGGCTTAATTATAATTATTGTTCTTTTACTTGCCCGGGTTATGACTGTTATCCAAATCGCTGACCGTCCCGAGATTAACATTATGACAGGGTATCTAGCCCCTGTTGCTGCAGGTTCTATGTTAATTGCTATTCTAATTGATAATCGCTTAGCCTATTTTATGACTATGATCATGGCCTTGTTTGTAGGACTTTTGACTGACACTCATCAATTGGAATTTGTTATTGCAGCATTTGTTAGTGGCACAGTAGGTGTCTACCGGGTCACGCGTTTAAGCCAGACCACCGATCTCGCCAAAGCGGGATTTTATATTGCTATGGCTAATGTGGCCACGATTTTGACTATGACATTTATTTCTGGCAATATTACCCTTAGCATAGCTCTGATCGGAATATTATTAGGACTTATCAGCGGCATCTTATCAGCTGTTTTGATGATTGGAGCATTGCCTTACCTTGAAAGTGGTTTCTCCATTACCAGCATGATCAAGCTGTTAGAGTTGACTAATCCCAATCAGGATCTTCTTAAGCAGCTCCTCATTGAAGCACCTGGAACCTATCATCACAGTTTGATGGTGGGCAACCTGGCAGAAGCTTCCGCCGAACCAATTGGGGCCAATCCCTTGCTGGTAAGAGTTGGTGCGTATTATCATGATATCGGCAAGGTAAAAAGGGCAGAATACTTCGTGGAAAACCAACGCGGTTTTAATGAACCCCACAATAAGATAGCGCCAGCATTAAGTGCATTAATTATTATATCCCACGTCAAGGAAGGTGTGGAACTAGCCCGGGAAGCGCGCTTACCGCAGATTATCATCGACTTCATCGCTGAACATCATGGCACCAGCTTGGCCAAATATTTTTACAATCGGGCCATTGAAGAAGAAGGTGAAGGAATGGTTAACGAGGATAGCTTCAGATATGAAGGGCCTAAACCCCAAACTAAGGAGGTAGCCCTGGTGATGCTTGCTGATGCAGTAGAAGCCGCGGTTCGCTCCCTGCCTAATCCTAACATGGACAGTATTCGTGCTATGATTAGAAAAATATTGCGAGATAAATTGAATGACCAGCAATTGGATGAAAGCAACCTTACTTTCAAGGATCTCGATGTTATTGCTAATACTTTCAGTAAGGTTTTGGAAGGGGTCTATCATAAACGCATCGAATATCCAGACATAGTACAGGAGTTTACGAAGAGGAGAGAACTGTATGGATACGATGATAATAAACCAGCAAAACAAAATTAAATATGGAACAGAGTTGCAAAAAACCATTAAAAGTGTAGTTAATGCCATTGCCAAATTGAGAAATTTGCCTTCTAAGTCAGAGCTTAGTATCCTCCTGGTCGATAATAACTATATCCAAGACCTTAATTTGATTTATCGCAACCAAAATAGTGCGACTGATGTATTATCCTTTGCCATGAATGAACTAGCCGAGGATGAACCGGAGTATGATTTTTCCAATGAACTGAATGTACTAGGGGATATAGTTATTTCGATGGAAAAAGTACAAGCCCAAAGCGAGGAATACGGACACAGTATGGAACGGGAACTTGGATTTCTTGTTGCTCATGGTATGCTTCATTTGCTGGGATTTGACCATGACACGGAAATTGAGGAGCAGGCTATGCACGATTTAGAGGAAAAGATACTTAAGAGTATTAACCTCGAAAGGTAGACTATTAGAATGAACAGGCTGAGGCGGAGTTTTTCTTACGCGATTCAGGGGATTCTATACTCAATAGCCAGTGAACCCAACATCAAAATCCATCTGTTGGCAGCTATTGCGGCGGTAATAATGGGTTTAATCGTAAACTTAGCCAGATTGGAATGGGCACTGCTGAACATTACTATATTTATGGTACTGGCAGCTGAAACTATTAACACCGCAGTTGAAAGATCTATAGACCTGTTTAGTACTAAGCAACATCCATTAGCTAAAATTGTTAAAGATTTGGCTGCCGGGGGTGTGCTTCTGACAGCCGTAAACGCTGTAGTAATAGCATGCATTTTGTTTGGCCCCTACCTAATAGGTATTTTTCAAGATTTGTGATGGGAGAGACAGAAATGAAACCACGTGAATTGGTTGCGCTGGCACGTGAGGCACAGCAACTGGCTTATGCTCCTTACTCTAAATTCAGGGTGGGGGCTGCTTTATTAACAGCGGGAGGACAAATATATACTGGTGCCAACGTAGAAAATGCCTCACTGGGCTTGACTGTCTGCGCGGAACGAATCGCTGTGTTTAGGGCTATTATGGCCGGAGAACGGCAGTTCCAATCGATAGCCATAACGAGCAGTGGTTCAGGATACATATACCCGTGCGGGGCATGCCTTCAGGTCCTGGCCGAATTCTCCACCACAATTAAAATATTAACAGCCAATGAAGAAAATGAAATTAGGGAATATTATTTAAGTGAGATGCTGCCCCAAATATTTTCCTTCGACAAGCAGAATTCATCTGCAGATTTGCCAGCCAAGGGTGGCAGCAATGAGGAGGCTTTGGCTTTCCAACAGGACGATCCGTACAGGAGGGATAAATAATAGTGAAGTCGGGATTTGTGAGTATTATAGGCCGGCCTAATGTGGGAAAATCCACTTTGATTAATACGATTATTGGTTCAAAAATAGCAATTGTTTCAGAAAAGCCTCAGACAACTCGAACTAGAATTCAGGGTATTCTAACCACCCCAGAGGGGCAGATTATCTTCATTGATACCCCCGGTATTCATAAACCCAAGCATCGCTTGGGTGAATACATGCTGAAGGTTTCAACCCAGAGTCTTAAAGAAGTGGATGTCATCTATTACATGACTGATGCCACCCGCCCTTTTGGCGCTGGCGAGCAATACATTATTGATCAGTTGAAGCATATTGAGGTTCCCATATTTCTGCTGGTAAATAAAATTGATCTGGTGGGAGAAGAAGAGATTAAAGAGTTTGTTCAGCCCTTCTATAATCAAATGAATTTTACTGAACTCATACCAATTTCCGCCGCTAATGGGACCAACTTGACCACCTTGCTTGATAAGACTATTCAGTATTTGCCGGAAGGGCCTTTATATTACCCGGAAGATGATATGACTGACCAACCCGTATCCTTTATTGTGGCAGAATTAATAAGAGAAAAGGCCTTATTGCTTACTCGCGATGAAGTTCCACATTCTCTGGCGGTGGAGGTAGAGGAGTTTAAAAACCAGGCTGCCGGGAAGGTCTATGTGCGAGCTGTTATTCATACCGAAAGAGATTCACAAAAGGCGATTATTATCGGCCAAAAGGGACAGATGCTCAAGAAGATTGGTGAGCAGTCACGAATCGATATAGAAAAGATGTTGGGGTCTTCAGTATATTTGGATTTGTGGGTTAAGGTCAAAAAGAACTGGCGTGACAACGAAAACAATCTAAATCAGCTGGGATATCGGATATAAGGGGATAGAGGACAGTTGATAGGAGACGGGTGATAAGTAACAAGGATCGCCTGGTTAATGGTTTTATTTTTGGAGAGTGAAAGTAATGCGAGTTATAGATTTTGCTTCTTTTTTAGATAGCACTAACCTTAAACCGGAGGCCCGGGAAATCGATATAGAGGTTTTATGCAGGGAGGCAGTCAAGTATAATATGGCTGCTGTTTGTATTCAGCCGTATCGATTGGCTGGTGCTCGAAGCATGTTAGCAGACAGCCAAGTTAAATTATGTACTGTAATCGGTTTCCCGCTCGGTGCTGATCGGTCTGACAGTAAAACCTACGCTGCCGCCAAAGCCCTGGAGGACGGCGCGGATGAACTCGATATGGTAATTAATATCGGCGCCGTAAAAGACGGAGAATATAATAAAGTAATTCAGGAGATAGAGGCAGTCCTGGCTCTGAAAAAACTGCAGAATTTTACGTTAAAGGTCATTGTTGAGACAGCCCTTTTGACCAGCCAGGAATTAGTTAAAATTACCGAATATATCAGCCAAACCGCTGCGGATTATATTAAAACTTCTACCGGTTTTGCCAGTCGGGGAGTTATTCTTGCGGATTTGGAATTAATATCGGAACATAAATCGGAGGTTCTTAAGATCAAAGCCTCGGGGGGCATCAGAGACCTGGATTTTGCCCTAAAATTACTCCAGGCCGGGGCTGCGAGACTTGGTACCAGCAATGCCCGTCAATTGATTGAGGAGTATAGTCTGAGGGTAGGGCCATAGCGGTGGAATATTATGTATTATAACAGTCGTTCCATAATATTGAAAAACCGAGATCTAAGAGAGACGGACGGGTTGCTGACGATATTTTCAGAGAAAGAGGGCAAAATAACTGCAGTAGCCAAAGGTGTCAAAAAAACCCGGAGCAGTTTGCGAGGCTGTGTTCAGCCATTTTGTCATTCTCTGCTATTTTACAGCCGCGGACGAGAAATGGATTTAATCACCCAAGGCAAAATAATCGATTTCTATGGTAATTCACGGGAGGATATTAATCGAACCCTGTATTCGGTCTACCTTATGGAACTACTGGATAAGAGCCTGATGGAACGGGTTCCGCTGCCCAATTTATACGGTACCGTGGTACGGATTCTGGAACTGCTCAATGAGCAGGGTTTAAACCTAATGTTGGTGCGGTATTTCGAGAGCAGACTGCTTGTGAGTCTGGGTTATAAACCAGTTGTCAATCAATGCGTTAATTGTGGCAGCAAGCAGTTAAACAATTTTAACTTCAGTCTGGTTGAAGGAGGGTTGATTTGCAGTTCCTGCGTTAAGCCCGGAGATTTATTCATAAGTTTACGGGGTGAGAGTGTTGCTCTTATAAAGCTTCTCTGTGAAGGTCCACTCCAAGCCGTGCAACGGGTAAAAGCATCACCAGCAGCTATGCAGCAATTGGAGATGTTTTTGGAAAGATACCTGGAATACCATCTGGAGAGAAGATTTAAGCTGAAAAACACTATTCGCTGGTTAAAGCAAACTGTTCCGGTTTCCGATTGACAACCCCCAATCCGGTTGTTAAACTAACTATGAATTTAATAGCCAGACAATGATGAAGATTAGTAAGGTAAACCGCCTTTTTCAGAGAGCTGGGCAGGATGTGAACCGGTAAGGGCATTACTTGAAGGCACTTCGGAGTATTCGGTATTTGAGAGGTGGGCCACGTGCCAAGCAGGGTGGAACCGCGGGATTATCCCGTCCCTGTTGGATTACGGGCGTTTTTTTATTTTTAGGAAAACGATGGGGACGATAGACGCGGACAACGCGGACTGATATGACTATCTCGGACTTCTTACCCTTTTTAGGATACCGTGGGTGTAAGACTATGATATGAAATGATGCTAATTGGATGTCACCTATCTCTGCCCAATGGCACTATATTAACAACACATTTTTAGCGATATTTTGGGTTCTAAATATATTTTTTAAATCAGCGTCAGTCCGCGCCCGAAGGGTCTGTGCTGTCCGCGTCTATCGTTCTCTATTACAAAATTGCATTGGAGGTAAACAGATGAATTTTCAGGAGATCATAATGAACCTGCAGGGATTCTGGGGCAGACAAGGCTGCATTATTCAACAGCCATATGATATGGAAAAAGGTGCTGGCACTATGAATCCGGCGACATTTTTACGCAGCTTGGGTCCTGAACCATGGAACGTAGCTTATGTGGAGCCCTCCCGGCGTCCCACCGATGGCCGGTATGGAGAAAACCCCAATCGTCTTCAGCATTATTACCAGTTCCAGGTTATATTGAAACCATCCCCTGACAACGTGATTGAGCTTTACCTGGAGAGTTTGCGCAATCTAGGTATTGAACCGGAAAAACACGATATAAGACTAGTGGAAGATAACTGGGAATCACCCACTCTGGGGGCATGGGGGCTGGGCTGGGAGGTTTGGCTGGATGGTATGGAGATAACCCAGTTTACCTATTTCCAACAGTGCGGCGGTTTTGATTGTTACCCGGTTTGTGCGGAGATTACCTACGGTATTGAGCGTATTGCAATGTATATACAGAACAAAGAGAGCGTTTACGATATTGAATGGGTGGAAGGTATTAGCTATGCCGATGTCCATCACCAGACTGAAGTGGATTATTCCCATTACAACTTTACAGGATCTGATGTAGCTACTTTAACTACTATGTTTAACCTTTGCGAAGAGGAGGCCCGTCGAGTTGCGGCTCTCCAGCTGCCTCAGCCCGCGTATGATTATGTGTTAAAGTGCTCGCACCTTTTTAATCTGCTTGATGCTCGGGGAGCCATAAGCGTTACCGAACGAACAGGTTATATTGGCCGCGTACGCAGCCTGGCTCGTACCGTAGCCCGAGTTTATTTGGAACAGCGACAAAAACTTGGTTATCCTTTACTCAAAGACGAAAAGCTGCGTCAGCAAATATTGAAAGATGAGGAGGTGGGCGCATAATGGCTAAGGATTTATTATTGGAAATCGGCGTGGAAGAAATGCCGGCTCCTTTTATGAGCCCAGCTTTGGCTGAGTTAAAGATACTAACTGAAAAAATTCTTCTGGAAAAAAGAATTGATTATACCGCGGTTCGCACATTAGGAACCCCACGACGTTTGGTTTTACATGTGGAAGGTGTTGCCGAGACTCAGCTTGATGCAGTCATGGAATTTCGGGGTCCGAAAAAGGAAGCTGCTTTTGATAAAGAAGGACAGCCCAGCAAAGCAGCGCAGGGTTTTGCCCGTGGACAGGGGATTGATGTTTCCGAGCTGCAAATCCGCGAAGTAGCGGGGATTGAATATGTATTCGCCATAAAACAGGAAACGGGTGGAATGACGGTAGATTTATTACCTGCCATTCTATTGGATGTAATTTTTGCCCTGCCCTTTCCCAAGTTTATGCGCTGGGCCTACTATCAGACAAAATTTGGCCGGCCGGTACGGTGGTTGCTAGCCTATTATGGAGAGACGTTACTGCCTTTACAGATCGAAAACGTGGCAACTAAGAATTTTACGATGGGTCATCGTTTCCTTTCTTCGGGACCTATTGAAATAAAAGATATCGATAATTACTTTGCCAGCTTGCGTGAAAACTACGTGATCGTTGATCATCAAGAACGCAGGGAGCTTATTTGGCAGCAAGTTCAAGAAGTGGCGGCAGCAGCCGGTGGGAAAGCAATGGAGAATGAGGATTTGCTCGAAGAGATTTCCTTCTTGCTTGAATACCCGACTGCCTTTTACGGTGAATTTTCCTCATCATATCTGGAGGTTCCTCCTGAAGTGCTGACTACCAGCATGATTGCCCACCAGCGTTATTTCCCTATTTTTGATGCTGATGATAAGCTTATGCCAGGTTTTATAGGGGTTAGAAATGGTACCGATTATCGAATGGATCTGGTCAAGGCCGGTAATGAGAGGGTCTTGAAGGCTCGCCTGGAGGATGCTTTGTTTTTCTGGAAAGAAGATACTGCCAAGACCCTCGCGGAATTGGTGCCTGGACTTAAAAATGTTCTTTTCCACGAAAGGTTGGGCAGTGTTTTCAATAAAGTAGAACGGTTACGCGCCCTGGCAGTGTACATCAGTTGTGAGTATCAACTAAGTAATCCCGTAACAGCTGACCAGGCAGCATATCTTTGTAAAGCAGACCTGCTCAGTAATATGGTATATGAATTCCCTGAGCTGCAGGGCATTATGGGTCGTTATTATGCGATAAAAGGCGGAGAAGCACCGGAAGTTGCGGAAGCCATTTTCGAACATTACCTGCCTAGATTTGCGGGTGATAGACTACCTGCATCGGAAACGGGGATAATCCTATCCCTGGCGGAAAAAATCTACAATCTGACCGCCTTTTTCGCAATTGGCATAAAACCCTCCGGGTCTCAGGATCCCTACGCCTTACGGCGCCAGGCTCTGGGTATCGTTAACATTATAATTGACCTGGGAGTGAAGATTGATTTGCGTAAATTGATCAATCAAGCCTATCAAGGTCTTTTAGAGTTAACGCCCGAAAAAAATCAGGAGGAGACTTTGCAGGATCTCATCGATTTCATCCTGCAAAGAATGCGGGGAGTCATGTTAGAACGGGGTCTTTCGTACGATGTAATAGATGCTGTGCTATATCAATCCGGGGGTGATCTGAGCCAGATTATATTAAGGGCTGAGGCAGTTCGTGATTTTAAATCCTCTTCCTATTGGGAGGATTTTCTGGTAGTATTTAACCGCTCCTATAACCTGTCCAAGAAATGGGACAGTGACACGGTTAGGGGAGAAATCCTTATCGATCCCAGTGAAAAGGCTCTTTACCAAAACTGCCTCCAGCTAAAACCGAAACTAGAACAGGCAGTTGCGGGTGGGCAGTATATTGAAGGTATGAAAATGCTGGCTGAGATGCGGGTCGATATTGATCGGTTTTTTGAGGCGGTAATGGTTATGGTAGAAGATGAAGAATTAAAATCATGTAGGTTGGGCTTATTGAGGACTGTTGCGGGTTTGTGTAATACCCTGGCAGATTTCAGTAAAGTAATGCCATAAAAATTTACTTGCAAACAGGATTTTTTTAGTCTATATAGTATATATAATTAGTGTGGTTTTACCCAAAAAGTATAGCATAATTGGGTGGTGAAAAAAATCGAACTAAATGAACGCCAAGAAAAAATCCTGGAAATCGTCAAAAACTATGGACCTATAACTGGAGAAAATATTGCCGAACTGCTGGAGGTAACCAGAGCAGCCCTTCGTCCTGATTTGGCCGTATTAACTATGTCTGGTTATCTGGAAGCAAAACCCCGGGTGGGCTATACTTATAAAGCTGATGGAGCTAATAACCAGATAAAAAAGATCCTAAACCTGTATCGGGTTAAGGATATTATGTCTATGGCCGTAGTGGTCAAAGAGAAGTGCAGTATTTATGATGCAATTGTAACCTTGTTTTTGGAGGATACCGGCACTATTTTTGTGGTTGATGATGGCAGCTATCTGGCGGGACTGGTATCGCGCAAAGATCTCTTGAAGACTACACTGGGTAAAGTTGATATACATAAAGTACCTGTCAGTGTGATTATGACCCGCATGCCCAATGTTATTACTGCTGATTGTGAGGATACTGTAGTAGAGGCAGTTAGAAAGATTGTGGAACATGAAGTGGATTCCCTGCCAGTGGTAAAACGCTTTATTGGCATGCCTGGTGAGGAACGCTTTGAGGTAGTGGGCAGGATTACCAAGACCAACATAACCCGTTTGTTTCTGGATCTGGCCTTTAAATAATCAAGGAGGTTAGGGATTTTGACAAATCATTTACCGGGGGTTTTTATTGTATCTGACTCTATTGGAGAGACGGCCGAAATGGTGGTTAGAGCTGCTGCCAGCCAATTTAATTCTGGAAGCATGGAAATCAGGCAGATCCCCAATATTTCAGATAAGGCAACCATTGAGGAAATCGTCCATCAGGCAGTAGAAAATAATTTTTTAATTGCATATACTCTGGTCCTGGACGAATTGGCAGAATTCCTCAGGCAGGTGGCAGCTGAAGCCGGAGTGGTCTGTGTTGACATTTTAGGACCTATTATTTCAGCTTTTGAAGAAGCCAGTCATCTGTCCCCCAAACGAGAACCCGGCTTATTGCGAAAGGTAGACGAAATGTACTACCGTCGGGTTGAAGCAGTAGAGTTTGCCGTGCGTTATGACGATGGGAAGGATCCCCGCGGTATAAATCAGGCGGACATAGTTCTGGTTGGAGTTTCGCGTACTTCCAAAACCCCGTTATCAATGTACCTGGCCCATAAACGTATTAAAGTTGCCAATGTACCACTGGTTCCTGAGGTTTCACCGCCTGAAGAACTTTTTAAGGTGAAAAGGGGAAAGGTAATCGGTCTGGTAATCAAACCCGAATTATTAAACAATATACGAGCTGAACGCCTGAAAACGTTGGGGTTAACCGGCCAGGCCAGCTATGCCAATTTTGAACGCATATTAGAAGAACTGGAATTTGCAGATCAAGTAATGAAAAAACTGGGCTGCCCCGTTATTGATGTTACTAATCGTGCGGTGGAAGAAACAGCCAGCAAAATATTAGAAATCTACTATAGGAGGTTAAGTAATGTCTAGTAGGAAATTGGTCTATCTGTTTGAAGAAGGAACATCAGAGATGCGTACTCTTTTGGGTGGTAAAGGGGCCAACTTGGCTGAAATGACTAGGATCGGGCTGCCAGTGCCGCCTGGATTCACTATAACAGCTGAGGCTTGCAATGAATATTTGGCTCTAGGCGAGGAGTTCCCAGACGGAATGTTGGAAGACGCTTTTATTGCCCTTACTAAATTGGAGGAGAAGACCAATAAGAAATTTGGTGACAAACAGAATCCATTGCTGGTCTCGGTCAGGTCAGGAGCTGCTGTCTCCATGCCAGGTATGATGGATACTATTTTAAACCTGGGATTAAACGATGAATCAGTTCAGGGACTAGCTAATTTATCTGGAGATGAAAGATTTGCCTTTGATTGCTATCGCCGTTTTATTCAAATGTTTGGCAATGTAGTACTTGAAATCGAACACATTGATTTTGAAGAAATCGTTGAAAAATACAAGCGAAAATTGGGATTGATTTTTGATTATGAAATTCCAGCTAAGGAGCTCAAGGAAATAATTAAGGAATATAAAGGACTAGTACAGGAAAAAATGGACTTTGCCTTCCCCCAGGATGTGCAGGATCAACTAATCATGGCTATTAAAGCGGTATTTAGTTCCTGGAATAATCAGCGCGCGATTGTATATAGGCGTATAAATAAAATCCCGGATACTCTGGGTACAGCGGTAAATATTCAATGTATGGCCTTTGGCAATCTGGGTGAAGATTGTGGTACTGGTGTAGCTTTCACTCGCAGCCCGTCTACGGGATCAAAGGAATTATACGGGGAGTTCCTGGTTAATGCTCAGGGTGAGGATGTGGTAGCAGGAATTAGAACCCCCCTGCCAATTTCCCGGTTAAAAGATGGCTTGCCTTCTGTATATCAACAGTTTATTGATACCTGTACCAACCTTGAGAATCATTATCGGGATATGCAGGATATTGAGTTTACTGTAGAAAAAGGAATACTTTATATGCTGCAGACCAGAACCGGGAAAAGAACAGCCCGGGCAGCCGTTAAAATCGCGGTAGACATGGTAGCTGAAGGACTAATAAGTAAAGAGGAAGCCTTGCTGAGAGTAGACCCGGAACAGATCGACCAGCTTTTACATAGACAAATTGATAATTCAGTACAATTAAATCCTATTGCTCAAGGACTGCCCGCTTCGCCAGGGGCAGCCTGCGGTAAAGTTGTACTTGATGCCGATATAGCTGAAAAACTTGGAGAAGCAGGCGAGAAAGTGGTATTGGTTCGCAATGAAACTGCCCCTGATGATATACATGGTATAGTATACGCACAGGGAGTTTTGACTGCCCGGGGCGGTATGACATCACATGCCGCAGTTGTGGCTCGGGGCATGGGCAAACCTTGTGTTTGCGGCTGCGAGAGCATTAAAATAGACATTGAAGCCAAGCTCTTCACTGCTAATGGAGTTACAGTCAAGGAAGGCGATATTATTACTCTAGACGGCGCCACTGGCAAAGTGATGCTGGGAGAAGTAGCGATGATAGAACCAACCTTGTCAGATGAATTTGAAACCCTTTTAGGATGGGCTAATGATATTAAGAAATTAGCCGTCAGGGCTAATGCAGATTCACCTGAAGACGCAGTTAGAGCTAGAGAATTTGGAGCCGAGGGCATTGGTCTGTGCCGCACCGAGCATATGTTTATGGCTCAGGAACGGCTGCCTATAGTGCAAGAAATGATACTGGCAGAAAACCTGGCCGACCGCGAAGTTGCTCTAGCTAAACTATTACCCTTCCAGCGTGAAGATTTCTATGGAATACTAAAAGCAATGGCACCTTACCCAGTTACTATCAGGTTGCTGGATCCCCCCCTGCATGAATTCCTGCCTGATCATGAATCATTGATGCTGGAAATTGCTGAAATGAAACACAACAAGGCTAATAGGTATGAGATTTTTGATAAAGAAGAATTACTCAAAAAAATAAATCAACTATCCGAAGCTAATCCTATGCTGGGACACAGAGGCTGCCGTTTGGGATTGACCTATCCAGAGATATATATTATGCAGGCTCGAGCGATATTTGAAGCAATGTGTTTACTTAAGGAGCAGGGAATAGAAACTTTTGCTGAAATAGAAATCCCGTTGGTTATGGATAAGATGGAATTTATTTTGCTTAAGGAAGATATTCTTAAGGTGTATGAAGAGGTTAAGAAATCCAGCCAAATGGAACTGGCCTTTGTGCTGGGGACCATGCTGGAACTTCCCCGTGCCTGTATTATGGCCGATGAAATTGCGGAACAGGCAGAATTCTTCTCATTTGGCACCAATGATCTGACCCAGACAACCTTTGGATTTAGCCGGGATGATGCAGAAGGCAAGTTTATTCCGGTTTACCTGGAGAGAAAGGTCATAAAAGATAATCCCTTTGCGGTACTTGATCGCAAGGGAGTGGGATCACTAATGAAAATCGCAGTAGAGAAAGCGCGGGCAACCAGACCAGGTATACTTATGGGGATATGCGGCGAGCATGGCGGTGAACCCAGCTCCATAGAGTTTTGTCATCTAATTGGTTTAAATTACGTAAGTTGTTCACCTTATAGAATTCCTATTGCACGATTAGCAGCTGCCCAGGCACAAATTAAAAACAGATAATAATTATTCAAGAACTTATAATAGGAGCCCTGGTTTTACCAGGGCTCCTATTGTTTTTTCTATGGGCATAATTTCCCACCTGTACTTATTTATAAATAATAGAACCAGAAGTTATGTTAATTGGCAGCTAACGCTACCTGAGAAAAGGGACAGGGCTGTTCTGATCTATATAGACAATTTGTCTATTATTTGCCTAAAAAGATAAAATTAAATAGAACAATATATTTTGAAGGGACGTGTAGTATAGGTGAAACATAGGAGAGGCAAAGCACCGATATTTGTACTACTGGCGGCTGTCTTTCTATTCCTGATTGCAGCTGCCGTAGATGGCCAGACCAGGGCCAGTATGGTAGGAGTCCTGGACAGGGGGTTTAGAGGCGAAGATGTTAGCAGCCCGCAAGCGAATTTAAATTATGGATAATGATTCATATGGTGTAGACCAAGATATCAACGGACTGAACGCCGATGGGACAGCTGATGCACAGACTCAGGAATCACTGTCTGATAATGTGAGTCAGGGAACAAACCTGCGTGTATCCCAGAGTTCGATTCAGGAGCCTTCTACAACTCTGCCTGTATCCAAGAGCTCGGTTCAAGAGCCTTCCAGGGGCGTTAAAAGGTATGGGGAAATGGCTGATTGGTGGACCGTAGTCAGCAAAGTATTTACCATTGGTGATGTAGCAACTGTAACTGATCTGAATACTGGCCTAAGTTACCAGGTAGTCCGTAAGGGAGGATGTAAACATGCAGATTGTCAGCCTCGAACGGCTGCGGATACTGCCACTATGTCTAAGATATACGGCGGTCAATGGAGTTGGGCCCGCAGAGCTTTCTTGATCTCAGTTGACGGGAGAGTATTTGCCGCCTCTCAAAATGGTATGCCTCATGGTGACTATGCATTTGGGACAACAATTTTCCAGGACACTTCTGTATACATTTTCTTAATAGCCGAACCCATGGAACAGACAATCTAGATCCTGCTCACCAGGCAGCAGTTCGCAAAGCAGCAGGCTTATCTTACTAGTTACGCATTGAACCCGGTACCTAATAAAGTACCGGGTTCTTAGTGGAATAAACAAAAATTCATATTTATTTGACATATTTAAAGGAATTAGAGTCTATTTTGTAGTATAAGAATATGAAAGTATAAAGTGGGATTTGCTGGGTAAGGTTATGGTTAGGAAAGTGAAGTCAAAACTTAAGAATTGATTTACTAAATTTCTAATAACGTTTTATAATTCTTAACCTTAAAGGGCTAAGGATTTTTTTATATTAACCACTACTTATAATTGGATTAATTCGTGAGACCAGGCAGAGAACATACGTTTGTGTTTCTGGTTAAAAATTGGTATAATATACCTGCGGACATTACCAATTTCTTCTCTGCCCAATTAAACAACAGATCTTAATTATGATTGATATTTGGAGCACTGGCGGAGATATACAACTGCGTTTTAGTGAGGGTAGTTCACTCTAAGATGAGGTGAGAAAAGATGACAGTTAGGGAAGAGATCGAAGCAAGGGAAATGATCGGCCTTGGTACCTTGGCTACCCTGGCCAGTAAGTCGGCGGGAAGGAAGATTCAAGAGGAGCCCGATCCAATTCGCACCTGTTTTATGATTGACCGTGACAGAATAGTACATTCCAAGTCCTTCCGGAGACTAAAACATAAAACTCAGGTTTTTGTGGCACCGCCCGGGGATCATTACCGAACCCGGCTTACCCATACTCTGGAGGTCAGCCAGATAGCCAAGACAATCGGCGCAGGTTTGAACCTCAACCTGGATTTGATTGAGGCTATTGCTCTGGCCCACGATGTTGGCCATACGCCTTTTGCTCATGCGGGTGAGCAAATCCTGGATGAGCTAACCGGGGGGAATTTTCGTCATAATGAAAACAGTATTAGAGTTTTAACGCGGGTAGAACAGCACCGTGACAGAAGCGGGTTAAATCTAAGTTCAGAAGTTCTGGACGGAGTATTGCATCATAGCGGATATGGAAAAGGCATCCCCCGAGCCTCTACCCTGGAAGGGCAGGTTATTCGCATCAGTGATAAGATTGCTTATGTGCAGCACGATATTGATGATGCTATTCGAGCGGGGTTACTTACCATTAAACAAATACCCAGTGATTTGTTGAATATTTTAGGGACTACTCACAGCCAGAGGATTGCTACCCTGGTAATTGACACTATATATAATACGCGCCGAATATTGAAAACCAATTCGGTTCCCTTGGTAGAGCCAGGCCCGGAAATTGAGCAAGCTTTATGGGGATTGCGGGAATTCATGTTTGAAGCCATTTACCGTGGTTCAGTGTGTCAGGCCGAGAGAACCCGGGCAATGTTTATAATTGAGCACCTTTACGACTATTATAAAAAGTTTCCGGATAAGATGAGTCCTTGGTACCTGCAGATAGCTGCCGAAGAAGGAATAGAAAGAGCAGTGGTAGATTATATATCAGGCATGAGTGATGCCTATTGTATTAGTCTTTTTACTGATATATATATTCCCCAATCGCTGGTACCAGAGGCCGGTCGAGTTTTTGCAGCCCAAAATAACCGTACAACCTGATAAATATCATACGAATCTGACATTTTCTTTAAATTAAAAAGGTATTTTCCTGTCAATATAGAATAGTAGGTGGAAACCATGGCAAAATACGATGATGAGCAGATTATTCGAGAAATTGAAGCACGTATAGACATCGTGGAAATAATTTCCGAAAATGTTCAGCTCAGCCGTAAGGGTAATAATTACTGGGGCTTATGTCCGTTTCATCAGGAGAAAACTCCATCATTCAGTGTTAGCCGGGACAAGCAGATGTATTATTGTTTTGGTTGTCATGCCGGCGGTAATGTCTTCTCTTACATAATGAAAAAGGACGCTCTGGAATTTAAAGAGGCCTTGGAAATACTGGCGGGTAAGGCCGGCATTGAAATCAACCGCAGTCGAGATCGCAAAACAATAGACAAGCGTAAACAGATTATTGCCGTAAATAATGCTGCTGCCAGGTATTATCATGAAAATATTCTTAGTGAGCGAGGGCAGGCTGCACGGGCCTATTTGGTGAAGCGGGGATTTTCCCAGGAAACCGTGGAAACCTTTCAGTTGGGCTATGCTCTTGATGAATGGAATCAGCTTGAAGACTTTTTGCTTAAAAAGGGCTTTGCAGTGGAAACTGTTAGATCAGCTGGATTAATCAAGCGCAGTGAAAATCAAAACCGATTTTACGATCTGTTTCGGCAGCGAATTATATTTCCTATTATGCAATATAACCATGATGTAGTAGGATTCGGCGGCAGAAGTCTGGGGGACAGCCTCCCCAAATATTTAAATACTGCTGAAACTGATTTATTTTCCAAAAGAAAAAATCTGTATGGCTTAGCTCAAGCACGAGAGAATATTAGAGAAAAAAACAGTGCTATTCTGGTGGAAGGTTATATGGATTGCATTAAATTGCAGCAATCAGGAGTAAAAAATGTAGTAGCTTCACTGGGAACAGCTTTGACCGAGGAACAGGCTCGTCTTTTGCGCAAGTATACGGAAAAAGTAACCGTCATTTATGACGGCGATGAAGCCGGGCAAAGAGAAACCCTTCGGGCTATAACCGTACTTCGGGGAGCAGAATTGAAGGTTGAGATAATTAGTCTGCCTCCAGGTAAGGATCCTGATGAATATATAGATTATTATGGGAAAGAGGGATTTTGGCAGTATATAAAGAATAATGGATATAGTGATATAGAATTCAAGTTAAACCGATTTATTAGTGCTGCTCCGGCTCTTGATTTGGATACCAAGGTAAACATTATTAACCTGCTCAAACAAGATATCAGTGGTTTGCCCAGTGCTCTTGAGAAGGATTTTTTCACCAAGATGCTGGCTCGAAAACTGAGGGTAGAAGAGAATATTGTTTACCAGGAACTCCAAAGAGGCTATAATAATCAGCCGGGCGGTCCAAACAGGAATAATATTGAAATAATATGGGATAATTATAAATACGGTAATTATGGTATACAAGAGAAAATTTTGGCAGCCATGTTGAAAGACCAAGCAGTGTTGACCAAAATAAAAACTAGGATTGGGATTAAATTCTTTGCGAACCCGGATTACCGGGCTATAATTGCAAAGTATGACCAGTTGCAGGGGGATCAGAGTGAAAAAATGAGAGAAATGATTCATATCGCTTCTGCTGAAGGTTTAGAGTCAGCTTATGTTCGCATTGCCATGCTGCTCGATGAACAAAATCCAGATGAAGCCAGAGAAGTAGAGGAATTTATAATGCGGGTGGAGCAGAAGAAGAAAGAACACCAATGGCAAAAAGCTTTTGAACAAATAGAAAAGCTTAACGATACGGGAAATTTCGATTCTGTGCTTACTTATATTTTAAAATTAGATAAACTATCTGACGCAACCCGGGAAGGGGGGATACTGTGAAACTGGAACGTAAAATGGCCGAGAGTATAAGTGCTTTGGCCGAAAAAGGCAAGAAAAAGAAAAATTTGACTTACGACGAGATTATGGAAGAGCTTCAGAGTTATAATTTGGAGCCCGATTTAATTGATGATATTCTTGAACATTTGGCGACTCTGGGAATTGCTGTCGGCCCCGATGGGGAAGGGGAAGCAGAAGAAGTCGAGACCGAAAGTATAGAGAATGAAAAAGTAGTCATACCCGATGGGGTAGAAATAGATGACCCGGTGCGTATGTATCTCAAAGAGATAGGACGGGTACGTCTGCTTACAGCCAATGAAGAAATAGATCTAGCTTTACTCATTGAAGGCGGAGATGAAGAAGCTAAACGAAAACTGGTTGAGGCCAACCTTAGATTAGTTGTAAGCATTGCTAAACGATATGTAGGCCGAGGTATGCTTTTTCTTGATTTAATTCAGGAAGGTAATCTGGGACTTATGAAGGCGGTAGAAAAATTTGACTATCGTAAAGGTTTTAAGTTCAGCACCTATGCTACTTGGTGGATTAGACAGGCTATTACCAGGGCTATAGCCGATCAGGCACGAACCATCCGGATACCTGTGCATATGGTAGAGACCATCAATAAATTGTCACGGGTACAAAGGAGTCTGCTCCAAACGCTGGGAAGGGAACCCACCCCGATTGAAGTTGGTAAAGAGATGGATATTCCAGTTGAACGAGTAATTGAAATCATGAAAGTAGCCCAGGAGCCGGTTTCCCTGGAAACTCCCATTGGTGAAGAGGATGACAGTCATCTGGGAGACTTTATTACCGATGAAGAGGCCGAATCTCCGGAAGAATCAGCTTCCTTCGTCCTCTTGCGTGAACATATGGATGGGATATTAAACACTCTGACAGACAGAGAAGAGAAGGTTTTGCGCTTGAGATTTGGTCTGGATGACGGCCGGCCCCGTACTCTGGAAGAAGTGGGTCAGGAATTTGGAGTTACCCGGGAGAGAATAAGGCAGATCGAGGCTAAGGCCTTACGTAAGCTTCGCCATCCTTCCCGCAGTAAGAAACTAAAAGATTATATTGAGTAATTCCGCGAATGTGGCTGTTTACGTTTAGCAAAATTGTTGGGTTGTATTGACAGGACCTCCTAATGATTATATAATAAGCTTCGTTGGGTCCTTCCTCGATAGCTCAACGGTAGAGCATCCGGCTGTTAACCGGAGGGTTGTAGGTTCGAATCCTACTCGGGGAGCCATAGATATCATAAGCGGTAATTACTTGGTTTACCGCTTTTTTTCTGGTAATGAACCTCCAAAAATAAATTGCATTTGCTATTGATTTTTGAGGTGATTTTCTATATACTAACTCTTGCGGGGTTTTTGAGAACTCCGGGCCTATAGCTCAGTTGGTAGAGCTACCGGCTCATAACCGGTTGGTCCCAGGTTCGAATCCTGGTAGGCCCACCATTTACGGCCCCTTGGTCAAGCGGTCTAAGACACCGCCCTTTCACGGCGGTAACGGGGGTTCGAGTCCCCCAGGGGTCACCATTCGGGCGATTAGCTCAGCTGGGAGAGCGCCTGCCTTACAAGCAGGATGTCGGCGGTTCGAGCCCGTCATCGCCCACCATTGTAAAACGGGGATTTCCAATTATTTTGGAAATCCTTTTTTTGTGCACTGATAAGCTATACACCAAGGCTCTCAACGGTCTGAAGTATACTCACAAGGTTCTAAATATAAATCAACAATTATCCAGTGGGATTCTTCTTGATGGGCGGTAATACGATAGAGGTATCGGTCGCCCATTTCATAGCAGTCAGTATAGAAACGTTCCAATACAACTTCGTCCGGGGTTATATGACGGATATTTATGTTTGGTTTATCCTCGGCGGTTATAACCGGAATTGAATCAGTAGGAATAACCGCCATTTTTTTCAATTCAGGTATCCACAACAGATAATAATTTACAAAGGACTGAGCCAGGGACAGAGAGAAACCTGGGGTCAGGTATTCAACCGCTGCAGCGGGGTTATCGGCACAGGTTAAGATTTGATATTGCTCCCAAGAATAAGTCTGGTTCAGCAAAGATGTATAAAGAGAATAGTCAGCAACAATGTTGTCAAAAATGAGGTTAAAGGGGTCGGTTTGCTGAGGCGATGTTGATTGAGGGGTTAGAGCAGCGGCTGGGAACGCAAGAGCCGTGATAATAGTAATCAGTAGAACTGCGATAAATCTGGGCATTTTGTGGTCTCCTTATCCAAATCTAATGAAACCATTATAGCAAAATGGAAAAAAATTACAAAACCTAAAATCCCCCCTTATCCGTGAAAAAAATATTTTTTGCAAAAAGAGCGCAAAAACAGCAAAAAAAAAGGCCGGTTACCCCGGTACCTTTTTTAAAACTATATTTCATAAAAACATACGGCCAGCAGTCCGGGGCCGGTATGAACTCCTAGAGCCGGACTAATATCGGAAAAAATAAGTTCCTTAACATTGGGGAGTTTGCTCAAAGTGGCTAATAATTTTTCCCCTGCTTCCTTGGCACCGCCATGCATAACCGCCAGATTGAACGGCCTGTCACCAACACTTTGAGTTACAATTTCCATCAATCTTTCAATTGACTTATTGCGGCCTCTAACTTTCGCGTGGGTATAATATACGCCCTCTGCATTGACTCCTATAATGGGCTTTAAATTAAGCAGTTCCCCTAACATTCCGGCAACCTGACCGATTCGACCGCCTTTACGCAGGTATTCCAAGGTTTCTAGTACATAAAAGGCTCTGCATTTGGGCTGCAGGTTGATCAGCTTTTCCAGAACATTATTATAACTTAGTCCACTGAAGATATTGCGAGCTGTATCTAATACCATCCACCCGGTTGCCATGGACAAAGTACGTGTATCAAAAACCTTAATAACCATATCATCAAAGTCCTTGGCGGCCAGTTTCATAGCCTGGTAGGTTCCCGACAATCCACTGGACAGAGTAAGAGCCAACAAATGCGTAAAGCCTTCGTGATGTAAATTTTCGATAACTGCTCTAATTTCCTCTAGATTAGGCATGGATGTGGTGGGAATTTCTGCCGGCATACGGTTATAAACATCCATGGGTTGTATATCAACACGATCAGAGTATTGCCTGTCAGGATAAATTATCTTCAGCGGTAGAATCCTGATCCCGTATTCCTCGACCAGTTTCTTAGGAAGATCGCAGGCACTGTCAGCTATTAAAGCAATTTTTTCTATCAATTACTACACTCCTTTATTGCTGTTATCTAGTCAATCGATAATAATTAGTAATTATTATTTTAGAGCATTCCTCCAGTTTAGGCAAAAAAAACAAAACGAATGCTCCAGAAATTCTGGCCTAGACTTGACACTAGTGTCTGAAAGGGATAGAATTTACTGCGTAAAGTAATTTAACTTTACATAAGGAGTGGGACGCCATGTTGGAAAAGATCAGTCATATGGTGTTGCTTAAGGACTTCTATGGTCCGTTGCTCACTGAAAAACAGCAAGATGTTTTACACATGCATTATGAAAACGACTGGTCCCTTTCCGAAATCGCGAGCATTATGAAAACCAGCCGACAGGCGGTTTATGACTTGTTAAAGAGATCCGAAACTCTTTTGGAGGAATATGAACAGAAACTAGGCCTGGTGAATAAATTCCAGCAGACCCGTAATCGTTTGGAACAGTTATCCGTTATCCTGGAAGATTCAGCTATCGACAAACGTTCGGTTAGCCAGGCATTGAAGATATTAAAAGAAATTACCGGTTTACTATAAGGAAAGGAGAGATATTGTGGCGTTTGAAGGATTATCAGACCGACTGCAAGAGGTTTTTAGAAAACTGCGTGGTAAAGGCAAGATATCAGAAGATGATGTTAAGATGGCTATGCGGGAAGTACGTTTGGCTCTCCTGGAGGCTGATGTTAATTATAAAGTGGTCAAGACCTTTGTAGCGACTGTCAGCGAGCGAGCGGTGGGACAGGAAGTGCTGCAGAGTGTTACTCCCGGACAACAGGTTGTCAAGATTGTTCATGATGAGATGACCAAGTTGATGGGGGCATCTGAGAATAAATTGATTATGTCATCCAAACCTCCCACCGTATTCATGGCGGTTGGATTGCAGGGTGCCGGTAAAACGACAACCGTAGCCAAATTGGCTAAGAACACGATCAAACAGGGACGAAGGCCCCTTTTAGTAGCTTGTGATATTTACCGCCCGGCAGCCATAAAACAACTGCAAGTGTTGGGGGAACAAGTGGGTGCACCAGTCTTTTCAGCGGGACAGACTAACCCGGTTGATATCGCTCGTGAATCTCTTGATTATGCCAGGAACAATAATCGGGATGTAGTGATAATAGACACTGCTGGCAGACTACATATTAACGAAGAGCTAATGGATGAATTGAAAAACATTAAGAAAATGGTAGACCCTCAGGAAATACTCCTGGTAGTTGATGCTATGACTGGTCAGGATGCGGTTAATGTGGCAGAATCCTTTAATGCCGAACTAGGCCTGACCGGGGTTATTCTAACTAAATTGGATGGGGATACCCGGGGGGGAGCGGCCCTTTCCGTAAAGGCAGTTACCGGCTGCCCCATTAAAATGGTGGGGATGGGTGAGAAACTGGATGCCCTGGAAGCGTTTCATCCGGAAAGAATGGCTTCACGCATATTAGGGATGGGAGATATCTTAACCCTGGTTGAAAAAGCTCAAGAAAACTTTAATGAGAAACAAGCTCGCGAAATGGAGAGGAAAATTCGTCAGCAGGAGTTTACGCTAGACGATTTTTTACAACAGATGCAACAGGTAAAATCAATGGGTCCGCTGGAGGATTTATTGGGTATGATACCAGGCATGGGTAAACAATTAAAGGGCATGAAAGGCGAGATCGATGAAAAAGAACTAGCCCATTTGGAAGCCATTATTAGGTCTATGACCATGGACGAGAGACGTAATCCCAATATATTGAATGGCAGTCGCAAAAAAAGAGTTGCCCGCGGCAGTGGCACCAAAGTCCAGGAAGTCAACCGCCTGCTCAAACAATTTGATGATTCTCGTAAGCTGATGAAACAGTTTACTGATATGGGTGGCAAGAAAGGCAAGCGACCTGGAATGCCCAATATTAAACTTCCATTTTAGCTGCAAAAAAAATAGGACTTACATCATCTGTACCTATCGTCAATGATGACAAGGGATAGGCACAGGTTATTATAAGTATAGAATTTTCAAGGAGGTGATAACATGGCAACAAAGATTAGACTAAAAAGAATGGGAGCTAAGAAAAATCCGTTCTATCGTATGGTGGTAGCAGATTCTAGAACACCCAGAGATGGTCGTTTTATTGAAGAAATAGGATATTATGATCCAGCAACCGAACCTGCAACCATAAAAATAGATGAAGAAAAAGCACTTAAATGGTTGGCAACCGGGGCTAAGCCTTCTGATACTGCTAAATCGCTATTGCAGAAGCAGGGAATAATTAAAAAGTTTGCGGAAAGCCGGAAGTAGTGAGAGCATAGCTGGGGGGTGTAACAAAAGTGAAAGAACTAGTAGAAGTGATTGCCCGCTCACTGGTGGACAACCCGGAAGAAGTCAAAGTTATCGAGTCCGAAAACGATAAATCGGTACTGCTCGAACTTCGGGTAGCTCCTGATGATATGGGTAAAGTAATAGGTAAGCAGGGTAAAATTGCTAAATCAATTCGTACCCTAACTAAAGCTGCAGCAGCCAAAGCCGGTAAAAGAGTGGCCGTAGAGATAATGAGGTAGCTAATCAATGGTCAGAGATAAGTGGAGGTCTAATAGTGGAGTCCCAGGATTTGATTAAAGTTGGCAAAATAGTTGGAACCCACGGTCTTAAAGGGATAGTTAAAGTAGAGTCTATGACCGATTTCCCGGAACGTTTCAAGACGGAGCAAAAGCTGAAAATCGGCCAAGGGCCTGCTGCCAGAGAATTAACTCTGGAAACCTGTAATTTTCACCGAGGACAGCTATTGATGAAATTCAAAGAAATAGAGACTGTGGAAGAAGCAGTTAAATTCCGAGATAAGTTTATAAGTGTTACTTCCGATGAACTATATCCATTGCCGAATGGCTCATATTATCAGTTTCAACTGATAGGCATGAGGGTTAATGATTTAGAAAAGGGATATCTGGGAGAATTGACTGATATACTGGAAACTGGAGCCAACGATGTATATGTCATTAAATCAGAAGTCTATGGGGAAATTCTCATTCCTGCAATTAAACAGGTAATTCATGAGGTGGATTTAACTAATAAGTGTATGCGGGTGCAACTACTGCCCGGTTTGTTGGGAGAAGAAACATGATAATCGACATTTTGACCCTTTTTCCCAATATGTTTGCCTCACCATTTGATGAGAGCATTATTGCCCGGGCTCGCAGTCGAAACTTGGTGGAAATAAATGCCATAAATATCAGGGATTATGCTCTGGACAAACACCAACAGGTGGATGACTACCCTTATGGGGGCGGAGCGGGAATGGTTATGAAGGTCGATGTGTTGTCCCGAGCCATTGAAAGCGTAAAAAAGGAAAATTCTTTGGTTATCTACCTTTCACCGCAGGGTAAGCGACTAGATCAGGAGAATGTCGTCCGCTTGGCGGGGCAATCACATTTGATATTACTTTGTGGACATTATGAAGGTATTGACGAAAGGGTTATGGATTTAGTCGACGAAGAACTGTCCATCGGGGATTATGTTCTAAGCGGCGGTGAAACAGCAGCTATGGTTGTGGTTGACGCTGTGACTCGATTAATTCCTGGAGTACTGGGTGATGAAAACTCCGCCCTGGAAGAGTCTTTTGGAACCGGTCTGCTGGAATATCCACATTACACCCGGCCGCGGAATTTTAGGGATAAGGAAATACCTGAAGTGCTTCTTTCCGGGCATCATGAGCAGATAAGATTGTGGAGGAAGAAGCTGAGTTTGCTGCGTACGTTATTGAAAAGACCCGACTTGCTGCTGGGAAGGGAATTCGATCAGGAAGAAAAGATATTGCTTGAGGAAATTCTATTTAGCGGGGAGAAAAAGACCAGGTGAGAAAATCCAAAGTATACATAGCCCTGCTTCATTATCCTATGTACAACAAAAGAATGGATACTGTGACCACTTCGATAACCAACCTGGATCTGCATGATATAGCGCGAGCAGCTCGCACTTTTGATGTTGATGGGTTCTATGTTATACATCCTTCAACCAGTCAGCAGAAGCTAATTAGGGATATTATGACTTATTGGCAGGATGGTTATGGGGGCCTTTATAATAGTGATCGCAAAGAAGCTTTCAAATTAATTCAAATGGTTGATAATTTAGAAGAAGCCGTCCAAGCCATTGCCTTGACAACCCATCAGAAGGTATATACGGTTGCCACTGACGCGCGCCTTTACCCGAATACTGTCAGCTATAGCCATTTGAAAACGGAGATATTTAACGAAGACCATGTATTTTTGCTATTGTTTGGCACTGGCTGGGGTATGACCCAGGAGTTAATGGAACGATGCGATTATATACTTGAACCGATCACCGGAGCGAGTGATTATAATCATTTATCGGTTCGCAGCGCGGTTTCCATAATTATGGACAGATTGCTAGGAGAATTCTGGTTTAAAGTATAGTTTTTTCTTGAGCTTAACCTTGGGCTATGGTAGAATAGGCTTGTTCTGTAATAAAGGTGGCGTTGCTTTGCAAAAAGGTGTATGCGCGCCTGCTGGAAGGAGGTAAGAAGATATGCAAGATATAATCCGTTCGATTGAAGAAGAATATTATAGAAAAGACATACCGGTTTTTGGACCTGGTGACACAGTTAAAGTTCACGTCAAGGTTGTTGAGGGAACCAGAGAAAGAATTCAGGTATATGAAGGCATAGTTATGAAGATCAGAGGGGCTGGGCTTTCCAAGAATTTTACCGTTAGAAGAATTACTTACGGTGTAGCGGTGGAGAGAACATTCCTGATGAATTCTCCCAAAATAGCTCAGATTGAGGTTACCAGAAAAGGGAAAGTCCGCAGAGCTAGGCTCTTCTATCTGAGGGGCTTAACCGGTAAAAAGGCTAGGGTTAAGGAAAAAGGCAGATTTGCAAGATAGAGTTGGGAAGAGGATACCGAGGGGTATTCTCTTTTTTTCTTAAGCAAAGTTCTCGTGGGACAAGGGGGACAGGTTCTTTGTCCCACTCCAATGTTTAAAGTAAGTGGGACAAAGAACCTGTCCCCTCTGTCCCCAAACCTGTCCCCCTGTTACACTGGAGGTGGAATTTAGTGTCGATAAACTGGTATCCCGGACATATGGTGAAAGCTAAAAAGGAAATCCAAGAAAATATGAAGCTGGTTGATATTGTGGCTATGTTATTGGATGCCCGTGCTCCATTTAGCTGTCGAAATGCTGATCTGGAAAAAATAAGCGCCCGAAAAAAGCTGCTGGTTGTCTTAAACAAAATGGATCTGGCCTCACCTGATGCCACCCAACAATACCTTAGCAGACTGCGCGCTGAAGGGCTGAACGCGGTCGCTATTGATTCCACCAGTGGCAAAGGTTTGTCTGATGTGATTCAGGCGCTTAAAACCATATATCAGCCTGCGGCGGATGAAATGGTGCAAAAGGGACGCAGGATTCGGCCTGCCCGAGTCATGGTTGTGGGAGTTCCCAATATAGGTAAATCTACTTTTCTAAACTGTCTAGTGGGGAAGAAAATGGCTCAGACTGGTGCCCGGCCAGGAGTTACCAGGGGAAAACAGTGGGTACGGGTGAGAGACGACATTGAGTTGATGGATACTCCGGGGCTTATGTGGCCTAAGGTGGTAGGGGAGGAACAGGGGCTCAAATTGGCTCTTTTAAGCATAGTAGGAGAAAAAGCCTACGAAGAATATGAGGTTACCTTGTTTTTACTCAAGTTGCTGCAACAAAAGGCACCCTCAATTCTTATCGAAAAATTGAAAGTAATTTCGCCGGAGAACAGTCTGGAAGAGCTTTTGGATGAAATCGCCCGAAAGCGCGGGCATCTACTAAAGGCAGGGGCATTGGATCTTGGCAAGACTTGCACATCACTATTGCAGGATTTTCGAAAGGGCAAGTTAGGCCGCATCAGTCTCGATTAGGGGACAGGTTCTGGGACAGGGGGGACAATGAACCTGTCCCCCCTGTCCCAGAACCTGTCCCCTTGTCCTCACTTAGTTATTATTGGTATTGGTAAAGACCATAACCTCCGCTGATATTCTTCACATTTGCGTATCCCTTTTGTTTGAGTATACGGGCTACAATATAACTCCTTAGGCCTTGTCCGCAGTACACCAATATTTCTCTGTCCGTGGGAATCTCACTTAACCGATCCCGTACTTCATCCACAGGGATGTTGTACGCCCCCTCAACAGCGCCTTGTCCAAATTCCTTCGCGGTACGGGCATCTATCAGGAATGCTCCCTGTTTTACTTGTTCAGTCACATCTGTCCAGTGAATTACGCTAACATCTCCATTAACGATATTTGAGGCGGCATAAGCCAGCATATTGACCGGATCCTTGGACGAAGAAAATGGTGGAGCATAGGCCAGTTCAAGTTCCTGCAGATCAAAAACCGTCATTCCGGCCCGGATAGCAGTGGAGAGTACATCTATTCTCTTGTCGACCCCATCCCGACCTACAATCTGGGCTCCCAGAATTTTACCATTTTGAGGATTGAATAATAATTTTGCCGTCATTACACTGCTGCCCGGGTAATAAATAGCGTGAGAATTGGGCAGAGCATGACAGGCTTGAAAGGACATTCCCAACTTACGCAGTGCCTTTTCATTCTTGCCAGTTGTTGCCACAGTCATATCCATAACCTTGACTATGGATGTACCTTGTGCACCGTTATACTTGCTGGGACGTCCGCACAGGTTATTGGCGATAAGCCATCCCTGGCGATTGGCCGGTGAAGCCAAAGGAAGCAGAGAATCAAGGCCGGTGACAAAATCTTTAACCTGTACTGCATCGCCGGCTGCATATATAAAGGGATCCGATGTCTGCATATATTCATCTACCAAAATTCCTCCGGTCGTACCTATAGCAAGCCCGGCATCCTGTGCCAGCCATACCTCAGGTTTAACCCCAATACCAACAATTACCATGTCAGCTGGTATCGTCCTGCCGCTTTCCAAAGTAACACTTTCTACGCGTTCTGAACCATCCAAGGAAACTGCACGATCTGCAAGATGCAGCTCAATATTTTGATCCCGCAGGTAGGTATGGATTATTGTAGCCATTTCTGGATCAAGGGGCCCCATTAACTGGTCCGCAGCTTCTACTACCGCCACGTCCAGGTTACGCTCGTACAACATTTCAGCCATTTCTAAACCTACATAACCACCCCCCAAAATCACAGCGTTTTTGGGGTTATGCAAGTCAATATACTGTTTAATAGCATCGCTGTCGGGGACGTTTCGCACGGAAAATACGTTGGGGTGATCTATGCCCTGAATATTAGGCCGTATAGGAGCGGCACCAGGACATAGCACCAAATAATCATAGCTCTCCTGATAGCTTTCACCTTGGTTGGTAGTTGCTGTGATTTCTTTGGTCAGAGGCAAAATGCGGTCCACCGTAGTGTTGTTTCTCACATCGATGTTAAAGCGCTTAAACATCGATTTAGGTGTTTGTATCAATAAGCGTTCTCTTTTCTTGATAACCTCCCCAACATAATAGGGTAGACCGCAATTTGCGAAGGATATGTATTCTCCGCGTTCAAACATAATAATTTGAGCATCTTCATCCATTCGCCGCAAACGGGCTGCGGTACTGGCTCCAGCGGCTACGCCTCCTACAACAATCACTTTCTTACTCATTTCTATTCCCTGGTTCGCTAAATCTACACCCGCCACCTTATCGGTTTAAAGGTCAGACCACCAGGATTTCACCTGCCTTTCCTTAAATTTTAATACTGAGCAACACTATTTTATTTCGACAATGCATACCGACATTAAATAATAATGCATGAATGCATTATTATCCCTAAGAACTAGCGGACATTTTGTTGGCAAAGGATAAGAATGCCATTAAAACGGGGTTATTGACGTTGCTATAGATGTTTCGATGCGCGGCATATTTCTTGCATAGTTATACGTTGGACGAGTATTATGAAATAATTTGCTTGCTTGGTTAATAATTATAGTTTTTTCATTCCTAAGCTTATTCTACGACATTCACGCTAAGGATACGAGTCAATAACTGGTTTTGTTCCAGAGGTAGGATTAAATATATTCTGGGATATACTAGTATTGAGTTGATGTCTGGCCAGTTATACATAGGCCAATTTATAAACACATTGATTTTTAGATAGAAGGGAGGTATTGATAGAGGCATTACCTTGATTTGGTTTGGCAAGACCTAATATCTAGAAACGGTTACACTGAGAATTAAAAAGGGTCAATTTTGGTGCATAAATAAGACCCAAAGGGATTTACAGATTTGACCTTCCTTTAACGTAAAGATTAACGGAAGGGCATACCGGTTTAGTAGAATTAGAATCACATGTTAGATATAAATAAAGTATTTAGAGGAGGTTGTTGCATGAGTTTTGCGGAACTGTACAAAAGTAAGTTGATATCAGCAGAAGAGGCAGCTAAGAAAGTTAATTCCGGAGATTGGGTAGATTATGGTTGGTGTGCTTGCCATACTCAGGCTTTTGATAAAGCCCTGGCGGCCAGAGCCAGTGAACTAAACGATGTTAAAATCAGAGGCGGTGTAGCCCTTTGGATGCCGGCAGTATTCCAGGTCGAAAACGCTGGTGATCACTTCTCTTGGAATTCCTGGCATTTTACCGGTGCAGGCCGGAAACTAGCCGAAGCAGGCATTGGATATTATGCTTCCATCCGCTATTCGGAAGTGCCCAGATATTATAGAGAAAATGTTGCTCCAATTGGTGTTGCAGTTTGCCAGGTTACTCCGATGGATGCGCATGGTTATTTCAACTTTGGTCCCTCGCCTTCACACGCACGTGCTACTTTTGAAGTGTCCAAGATAAAGATAGTAGAAGTCAACCAGAACCAGCCCGTATGCCTGGGTGGAACTGAGAACACCATTCATATTTCTGAAGTGGACTTTGTAATCGAAGGAGAAAATCCACCGTTGGCACAGCTAGGTTCTGCGCCTCCCTCTGATATAGATGCCGCCGTGGCAAAATTGATCGTGGAAGAGATCCCCGATGGCGCATGCTTACAGCTAGGCATCGGCGGAATGCCCAATGCGGTCGGTATTATGATTGCTCAATCCGGCCTTAAAGACCTGGGCGTGCATACTGAAATGTACGTAGATGCCTTTGTAGACATTTCCATGGAAGGCAAAATTAATGGCTCGAAGAAAAACATAGATAAAGGCCGCCAGAGTTTCGCCTTTGCTGCCGGTACCAATAAATGCTACGAATTCCTTAACAACAATCCAGGCTGTATGGCCTGCCCGGTTGACTACACCAATGATCCTTGTGTGGTGGGACAGATAGACAACTTCATGTCCATCAACAACGGGGTTGAGATTGACCTGTTCGGCCAGATCAATTCTGAATCAGCTGGCTACAGACATATCAGCGGCACCGGCGGACAGCTGGACTTCGTTATGGGAGCTTATCGTTCCAAGGGCGGCAAGAGCTTTATGTGCATGTCATCAACCTATGGCAAGGCTGGTGAACCCAAATCCCGTATTATTCCTACCTTGAATCCAGGCAGCATCGTCACCGACTCCCGTTCCGTAGTACAATGGGTCGTGACTGAATATGGCAAGGTTAATCTGAAAGGTATGACCTCCTGGGAAAGAGCCGAGAAGCTTATCTCTGTTGCCAATCCCATTTTCCAGGATCAGTTAATCAAAGATGCGGAAGCCATGAGAATCTGGCGCAAGAGCAATAAAAAATAAAGTACCTTTAAATATAGAAACCTAGAGCTTAAACAATAATTTAATATTTTGATGAAAAATGGCGGATGATTTTCCGCCATTTTTTTCGGCCCGGGGAAGGTTTGTGGGCTCTGCTCATGCCCAATTTTCAACTAGTTGTAAGGGCTTCGCACTTCTTTTTCTTATGATATAATAATGAATAATTTAAAGAAATTTTAATTATTAAGGTGGTTTATGGTATGAAAAGCTTATTTCCCGCACTTTTTAAACCAGGCTTCATTGGTACAACCTGGGTTCGAAACCGCATTATTATGGCTCCCATGGCTACCAATTTTGCTTATACTAATGGTGAGGTAAGTGAAGCCCTTATTGCGTACTACTCTGCCAGAGCCCAGGGAGGAGTAGGGCTGGTCATTGTTGAGGCCGCCTGTGTAACTGAAGACTCCGGTAAAGAGGGTTTGGGCCAGCTGCAGATTTCCCATCCTCGTTATGTAATGGGTTTGAATCGTCTTAACGAAGCTATAAAGGCCTACGGCAGCCGTACTTTTATCCAGCTCTTCCACGCTGGCCGGCAGACATCGAGCTCACTCAGTGATGGAAGGCAGCCTGTAGCTCCCTCTGCAATTTCCTGCAATATTACCAGAGAAGTACCGCGCGAATTAACTACACTGGAGGTTCAGCAAATCATAAATCAATTTATCGCTGCTGCTAATTATGCCAATCGTGCTGGTTTTGACGGAATTGAGCTCCATGCGGCTCATGGTTATCTAATTAATCAGTTTTTATCTCCTCATACGAACCACCGCCAGGATGAATATGGAGGCAGCTTACTAAACCGCCAGCGATTTCTGCTGGAGATAATAACCGAGATCAAAGAGGTTTTGCCAGAGATGACGATTTCAGTCCGCCTTAATATTGACGATTTTGTCCCGGGCGGATTGGAATTGGAAGAAAGCCTTGAAATATGCAAAAATTTAGAAGCAGCCGGAGTGGATATAATTAACTGTTCCAGCGGAACATATGAATCGGGTTTAAAAAGTATTGAACCAGCATCATACGAAGAAGGATGGCGAGTATACCTCGCCGAAGCAGTGAAAAAGGCCGTAAATATCCCCGTTATTACGGGGGGGATGATTCGCAGACCCGACTATGCCAATCAGGTTTTGGCAGAGAAAAAGGCTGACTTTATATTCTTGGGCCGCAGCCTGCTGGCAGATCCACAATGGGCCAACAAGGCTCTTCATAATAAAGTGAGTGATATACGACCCTGCATAAGCTGCAACAATTGCATTAATAATAATTTTAAAGGTCTGGGAATAAGATGCACCGCAAATCCCTTTACGGGACGGGAAAGTATTCTGAGCAAGGGCGTTTCAGTTAAGCATCCGGCTAAAGCGGTGGTAGTAGGGGGAGGACCGGCAGGTATTCAGGCTGCTCTCTCATTGCGCCGCCATGGTTTGGAGGTAGCATTGTATGAAAAGGAAAACCGATTAGGAGGGTTTATGAACCAGGCTGGAATGCCGCCTCATAAAGAGCAGATTAATCTCTGGCGGGATTATATGCTGAGGGAGCTGGTCAAGTCTGGAGCGGATATTATGTCCTCCCAAGAATTTACTGCTGCCACACTTGAGGATTTTAGACCTGACATACTGGTTATAGCGACTGGCTCTACCGCAGTTCATCCTGATATAAAAGGCTGCGAACAGAATGTTGGGGTGGAGGCAATAGAGGTATTAAAGGGTAATATTGATCTGTCGGATCAGGAGGTAGTAATCATCGGAGGCGGGAGTACCGGTTGTGAGACAGCAGATTACCTGGTTAGCATGACAAAAGGTGTAACAATTGTTGAAAAAGGTTTGTCCCTGGCAGCCGATGCGGAACGAAAGAATCGTCGCTCTCTTTTAAATCGCCTCAAAAATGCCGGGGTTAAGAATAGAACCGGGGTAGAGGTAGTGGAAGTGATGCCTGGCCAAGTGCGTATTATGCACGCTGATACGGAGGAAATTTTGGCAGCTGACTGTATTGTTTGGGCAACCGGATTTAAACCCAACGATGGGCTTTTTGAACTTGCCCAAGAAAAAACCCCTTATGTTTTTCTTATTGGTGATGCCTTGAAAGTACGAGGTTTTAAAGAAGCCATACTGGAAGGCGAAATGCTGGGTAATATGATTACTGGATTATTGAACTAAAGTTAGGTGGTTGGGAAAATTAATGGTACGTAGAGGTACTGATGCAGAGGGCGAAATACAGCGTATTGAGAAGTTGAAATACTACGAATATGGTGCCTACCAAGAAGGCTACCAACTGGTAGCCGGAATTGACGAAGTGGGCCGGGGACCGATTGCAGGTCCGGTAGTCGCGGCAGCGGTTATTCTCCCTCGCAATTTCTTCCTCCCGGGAGTCAATGATTCCAAGTTGTTAAGCGAAAAAAAGCGCCTGCAAATGGCTGGGGAAATCAAGAAGGGAGCCTTGGCCTGGTCAATTGTTATAATTTCTTCTCGCCGTATTGATCAGAAGAACATTTTACAGGCTACTAAAGAGGCAATGCGCACTGCGTTACATGAGCTCACCCCCAGACCCGATTTTATCCTGGTAGATGCTGTCAATATTCCTGATTTGGAAATAAAACAATATCCGATTATTAAAGGAGACACACTCAGCATTTCTATTGCCTGTGCATCAATTATTGCCAAGGTGGAACGGGACCATATTATGCACAATTATGATAGTATGTTTCCTGGTTACGGTTTCGCCAGGCACAAAGGTTATGCTACCCGGGAACATATTCTCGCTCTGGATAATCTTGGACTTACTCCAATTCACCGGGGGAGTTTTGAACCAGTTAAAACCATGTTGGGGAATCAAAATAGGGTGCAGCCGAGCCTCTTTGAATGAGCCTGTAAAGTCTCTAATATCTATATGCTGGCAAGTAGGAACGGGGAGAACCATCAAATTCGAGGAATGGAGTTTGCATTCTCAGAAGGAGAGGATAGGGTGAAAAACACTAGAATTAACCTGGGCAGCCAGGGTGAGGATATCGCCGCGAAATATCTCCAAGGACAGGGTTACAAGATTTTGCAGCGAAATTTCCGCAGCCGTTATGGAGAAATAGACATCATCTGCAGCCTGGAACACAGTATCATCTTCGTAGAAGTAAAGACTCGCACCAACACTAGCTTTGGCTCTCCCGAAGAATCCGTTACCAGAACCAAAAAACATCATATACATAGGGTGGCCCTCATCTACCTGGAGAAATATCCGTACCCTTTTAAGGAGATTCGCTTTGATGTGATTGGGATTCTTATGGATGGCGGCCAACCTCAGCTAAATCATCTGATAGCTGCATTTTAATCCTATATTTCCAATAAGCATATCATTAAAATACTGATTAAAGCATTTTTCAGCATTATTTGTTATTATGTATTTGAATTAAAATTTCCGGGAGGGTAAATATATGATGATTTTTGGCAAAGAAATTCGAGAAAAAGTAAAAGAAGAATTGAAAGTGGTCTCGGCCCAACACAAGATGGCGATGACCATTATACAGGTTGGAGATGAGGGGCCATCGGCAGCCTATATTAACGGTATTAAGGGATTTGCCCGGGACGTGGCGATTGAAGTAACAGTTTTAAACTTTCCCGAAGTAATCAGCGAAGCAGAACTATTGGCTAAGATTGCCGAATTAAACGCGGATCCGGAAGTAACTGGCATTATGGTGCAAAAACCTCTGCCGTCTCATATAAATGGTGACTCGATTATTAATTCTCTGGATTACCATAAAGATGTGGAAGGAATTCATCCCTTTAATCTGGGAAAGCTTTTAACCAAGGAACCAGGCGTGAAACCAACTACCCCTAAAGCTGTCATTCGGATGTTAAAGGAACATGGCGTTGATATTGATAGACAAAAGGTTGCAATTGTTGGCAGAAGCAGCATCCTAGGCGGTCCCTTGGCAGTTATGATGACGGCTGAGAATGGAACTGTTACCGTTTGCCATACTCACACCCGTGATCTGGCTCAGGAAACCAGAAATGCCGATATAGTGATAGCGGCCATGGGAAAAATGCATTTCATTACAGCTGATATGGTAAAAGAGAATGCCGTAATAATTGATGCAGGTATAAATTTTAACGAGCAAGGCAAAATGATGGGGGATGTTCACCCCGATGCTTGTGCCAAAGCCAGAATTGCCAGCGCTGTACCTGGTGGCGTTGGTATGATTACGGTAGCTGAACTGTTTGACAACCTGCGGGTTTTAGCAGAGCAAATATAGTTATCTAGAGATTATTAATTTTCTAGGCTAAACTGGAGGCGTCTATACATTAACTAAATATAGCTATTTGAAGAGTTAAAGCCTATCGTTGGATATTATTATTAATACAAAGTTTGATACTTGAAGAATATCTAAAAATAACAATATAATGAGGATAATAATTATTACTCCGATTCGGTTGAAAACCGGGGGGATTGGATATGATTAAAAATACAGAACCTCATATGCCAGCCATTTATTTAGCCTGGCAGCATTTTGTCAATAATGGAATCCTGGGCAGCCATTCTGTAAGCCCGGAGATTGCAGAGTCATGGCTAAGATGCTTTCAAGCCGGGGTTAACGCATATGATGGTACCTGCTACCATCACCTTACATCTGCTGAACTCGAAAATATGCTGGACAAAAAGAAGGAACTAATCGAAATAGCCCGTCCTTTTATGCTTAAGCTATATGAATTTGTAAAAGGCTCGGGCTTTATTGTCATGATGACCGATGAACGGGGCTATATAATGGAAACCCTCGGAGACGAAAGCACATTGGAACAGGCACAGGGGATTCGTTTTATTAAAGGAGCAGATTGGAGAGAGGTATCAGTTGGAACTAATGCAATTGGTACTGCTGCAGTCTTAAAAAAACCCATCCAAACATCGGGTGCGGAACATTATTGTCTTAAGCACCATGCTTGGACATGCTCTGCATCTCCTATTTTCAATCTGGACGGAAACATGATAGGAGTACTGGATATGTCTGGGCCTTCGGATGCAACTCATCTTCACACACTGGGGATGGTGGTAGCGGCAGTGGAAGCTATTACCGAACAAATCAGGATCCGCAGAACAAATCGAGAGTTGACAGCTGCCAACAATAAAATGACCGAAATATTTCAGACAATGTCGGACGGAGTCATGATTATTAATGATCAGGTGGTGCTGACCCAAGTAAATCCGATGGCAGAAAAGATTTTTGGTAAACCAGCTTCAGAATTAGTAGGTAAATCACTTTATGAAATATTGGGCCGCCGCGATTTGCCGGCGCTGGAGAAAACCCTAAAATGGCATGAATCATTTAATGATGCTGAGATACTACTCGATACGATAGATGGTAGAATTCACTGTTTGTCTTCAGGTATGCCCCTTTTGGATGATGAAGATAATCTCTCCGGGGTTGTGATCCTGGTTCGTCCGATGGCCAAAGTTCAGAAATTGGTCAATCGTTTCAGCGGGGCTCAGGCAATATTTCATTTTAAAGATGTTATTGGACACAGTGATCAAATTACCGAGGTAATTCACATGGCATCTCTCGCGGCCAGCGGCAGTTCCAATATTCTCCTGGAGGGCGAAAGCGGTACCGGCAAGGAGGTTCTGGCTCAATCCATTCATAATAAGAGTGCCCGGCGTAAAGGTCCCTTTGTAGCGGTAAATTGCGGGTCGATACCCAGGGAATTAATAGGCAGTGAATTGTTCGGGTATGCGGACGGTGCTTTTACTGGGGCTAAACGGGGTGGGAGACCGGGCAAATTTGAATTGGCTGCCGGGGGGACCTTGTTTCTGGATGAAATTGGGGATATGCCCCTGGAGCAGCAGGTGGCGTTGCTGCGTGTGCTGCAGGATAAGAAGATTAATCGTATTGGTGATGATAAAGTAATTCCCGTGGATTTTAGAGTAATTTGTGCTACCAATAAAAATCTTCTGAAAGAAGTGGAAAAGGGAACTTTTCGTCAGGATCTCTACTATAGGCTCAATGTGGTTGCAATTACTTTGCCCCCCTTACGCAGCCATCCTGAGGATATTCCTGATCTTTTCGAGCATTTTGTGGGACTCATCGGTCGGGAATGGGGCGCTGAGATCAGTGAGATAGATGGACAAGTTATGGAATATTTAAAGCATTATAAATGGCCCGGTAATGTACGCGAACTTCAGAATGTGGTAGAGAGATTAATTAGCATGGCTGAAGGTGGACGTATTCATCCAGAGGGTTTACCCCCTTGTATCTTAAAACCTCAAGGGATTGAAATGAGTCAGGAATCGTTATTAAACCAGCACGGTGATCCACAATCAGAACTCAATGTTAATGCGGAGCGAGAAAAAAGAAAACAAATAATGGCAGAGCATGAATGCCAGGAAATATTGAACCTCTTGACCAGACACGGAGGTAATATCAGTGAAGTAGCCAGAGAGATGGAGGTTTCCCGTAATACTGTATATCGGAAAATGCGTCAGTATGCAATTGATTATTAATTAGGACAATTCTTAAGGAGCGTTTACCATTGAAAATTACTGTCAAGCTTTTTGCTTTCTTACGTCAAGAAAGGTTCAAAATTAGGGACCTTAATTTCCCCGATGGCACTACCGTGGGACAGGTTTTGGACGACCTTTCCATTTCCCGCCAGGAAATGGAAATAGGAATCATTTTTATAAACGGTAAGCACGCCGAATTTAGTACTGTTTTGAAGGAAGATGATATCCTGGCAGTCTTTCCGCCGGTCGCTGGAGGTTAGGATGAAAAGTGAACTTGCCGGACTGATCTGTCAAAGTGCCGAAGATTCTAAATTGTCTTGGTCAGATCAGGTTAAATTAGGAGAAGAAATAGGCGTTACCTTAAGGGAAATTGAAGATATTGCCCTGGCTCAGGGAATCATTCCAGTTCGGTATCAACGTAATGTCCAAGCCATCAGTATAAAAGATCAGTACAGTTTGTCAAAATCGCAGGTAGCGGTGGTTGGCTGTGGAGGACTAGGTGGGTATGTAATTGAGGAACTAGCTCGATTGGGAGTTGGCTCTATAACAGCTTGGGATTACGATTGTTTCGAAGAACACAATATTAATAGACAGCTTAATGCCCAACTAAATAACATAGGCCAGAGTAAAACGGAAATGGCTGCCCAGAGAGTTAAAACAATTAACCCGGTAGTTGAATTTATCGGCTTGCCTCACAAGTTTGATGAGCAGCAGGGTAAGGAATTCTTAACTGATATACAGGTGGTTATTGATGCTCTAGACAATATTCCGACCCGGATGATGTTGGCAAAGGTCTGCCATAATTTAAATATACCACTGGTGCATGGAGCTGTGGGCGGCTGGTATGGACAGGTAACCACTCAATTTCCCGGCGATAACACTCTAGAACAGTTATACGGGGGAGTTCACGGGACTCAGGGAATCGAAGCCGCCCAAGGAATACTAAGCTTTGTTCCCGCGATAGTAGCCAGTCTCCAGGTAGCAGAAGTAACTAAAATTCTATTAGGAAGAGGAGATTTATTGCGTGAGAAGGTAATGTTTGTTAATTTGCTTGATATGGAAATAGAAATCATGGAACTGACTTCTACAATATAGACCTTCATAATTACTTATCTCCAGATATAAAATCACATCTCGAACCTCCATACGTATCTCATTCTTTTCCACTTTACAAAGTTGAACAAGATTTAATGTGTAACATTTCTGTGATGTTTGTTACAAAAAAAATGTGTGCAAAAATCAAAATGTGACACTTATGTTACACCAGTGATACAAGCACCACGGTAAATGCCGAATCTTCGGGCTTGATTAGGCCTTGAAAGCTGGCACAGAACTTGCAATCTTGTTTATATAACAGCGTGGCAAAGTTGTACCACGGTGATACCTGCAGGGCCAGCCAGTACAAACAATTAATAAAGCTGGTCTACTACTCTGCTGTTTAATTAACGAAAAGAAAGAAGGGATAAAAAAAGAGAAATGCGATTGTATTTAGAGAGAAAAGAGAGAAAGATTGAGATTGGAATTATAAAAAAGATTCAGGTGCTATCAGGAATATGATGCAAGACTAAACTTCAAAGGAGGTGAATTCTGGTTTTCTCCAGGAGAAAGCCAGTACTGTATGGATAAAATACTAGTAGTGCAGCCGGAGAAATGCACAGGGTGCCGTACTTGTGAATTGACATGTTCTTTTACTCGTACCAACGAGTTTAATCCTGAACTTTCACGCATATCGGTTTTAAGTTATGAAAAGGTTGGATTTTCGGTTCCCATGGTATGTCAACAATGCGGGATAGCAGCATGTATGAAGGTTTGTTCAGTGGGTGCAATCACGAGAAATGCCGCTACCGGAGCTATGGAAGTAAACGATGCCAAATGTATCGGTTGTAAAATGTGTACCATAGCCTGTCCTTTCGGAGCAATTCACTATCATGTGGAAACAAATATTGTCAGCAAATGTGATCTATGTGGCGGAGATCCCGCTTGTGTAAAACTATGTCCTTCCGGTGCCATTACTTATCAGGAAGCCAACGTGGGTAGTTTAACTAAACGTAGGGCCTTCGCTGCCAGATTCAAAGACGTTTTTGAGGAGGTGGGTTAAGCATGTACGGATGGACAGGAAGAATACTTAGGGTCAACTTAAGTAATGGAACCATACGCAAGGAAGCTTTAAAAACTGATGACATGCACAATTTTATCGGTGCGCGCGGCCTTGGTACTAAAATATTTTATGATGAGGTAGATCCTCAGGTAGATCCGCTCAGTCCTGAAAATAAGATTATCTTTATGACAGGTCCCCTTACCGGTACATTGGCTACATCCGGCGGGAGATATAATGTGGTTACCAAAGGCGTACTTAACGGAACCATTGCAGCCTCCAACTCGGGTGGAACTTTTGGACCCGAACTGAAATATGCCGGTTATGATGGCATTATTTTCGAAGGCAAAGCGGACAAACCTGTATATTTATGGATAAACAATAGTACTGTCGAACTGAGAAGTGCTGAAGATCTCTGGGGTAAAACCGTACCTGAGACAACTGACATGATTAAAGAAACTACTGGTGATGAGACCAAGGTGGCTTGCATTGGCCCTGCGGGAGAAAACCTGGTTAAATTTGCCGGTATTATTAATGAATATGCTCGGGCCGCCGGACGATCCGGTGTAGGCGCAGTCATGGGCTCCAAGAATCTGAAAGCCGTGGCTGTACGAGGTACTAAGGGCATTAAAGTGGCTGATGTGCCCGGTTTTACGAACGCTATTAATGATGCCCGGGGCAAATTGAAAGCTCACCCGGTAACCGGTGCGGGTTTGGCTGCTTTCGGTACCAATGTGCTGGTGAATATTCTCAATGAACATGGCGGGCTTCCAGTTAAGAACTTTAGTGAAGCCGCAGTATTCCCGAATGCAGAAAAGATCTCCGGTGAATACCAGGCCGAGCATAACCTGGTTCGCAATAAAGGTTGCTTTGGTTGTTCCATCGGCTGCGGCCGGGTCACAAAAAACAAAGGTAAGTACAAGGGAACAGGGGAAGGACCCGAATATGAAGCTACCTGGGGTTATGGCTCCGATTTGGGAGTTGACGATTTTGAAGCTATCAGCAAAGCCAACTTCCTGTGCAACGAACTAGGTATGGATCCGATAACCCTGTCGGGAACTATAGCCTGTGCTACCGAAATGTTGGACAAAGGATACATCCCCCGGGATAAATCGGAAATGACCTGGGGCGATGCCGACACCATGGTGGAGTTGACTAGGATGACAGCCTATCGGGAAGGTTTTGGCAATGAACTGGCCGAAGGCTCCTATCGCCTGGCTGAGTCTTATGGTCATCCCGAGTTCTCAATGACCGTCAAGAAACAAGAACTGCCGGCTTATGATCCTCGTGGTCAGCAGGGAATCGGCTTAAACTATGCTACCTCCAACCGCGGTGGCTGTCATGTGCGTGGCTATATGACTGCACCTGAAGTTCTCGGAATTCCGGTCTCGTCTGATCCAGATTCAACTGAAGGCAAGCCGGAATTGCTCAAAATATTCCAGGATCTAACTGCGGTGGTTGACTCAGCGGGACTGTGTCTATTCATCACTTTTGGCATCGGACTCCCGGAAATAGCGGAACAATATAGAACTGCTACCGGAGTAGATATTACTGATGAAGATTTGCTGAAGGCAGGAGATCGCATTTGGAATCTGGAAAAGCTATTCAATTTGAAAGCAGGATTTAGCAAAGCAGATGATACCCTACCGTCCCGCTTGCTCAATGAACCGATGAAAGGCGGACCACATCAGGGTAATGTTAATAGACTGGATATGATGCTCCCTCAATACTACGCAGGGCGTGGTTGGGATGAAAACGGAGTTCCCACGGAAGCTAAATTGGCTGAGCTTGGTCTATCATAAACAGTCAACAAAATAACCCGGCCTTTTCGGGAAAATGATTGGGCTAACTTTACTCATGCAGTTGCCGTCTTTTCCCTCCCAGTTTGGAAAAGATGGCGACTCGCTTTTAAGGAGGCAACAGAATATGTCTGTAAATGCCAGGCAAGTTGATATAGAGAAAATTATCGAGATATTAAATAATTATCCAGGAGAAAAACGCTATATACTGGCTATGATGCAGGATGTACAGGGAGAATTCAAGTATCTGCCCCGGGAAGGTATGGAGATAATTGCTTCCAGGGTTGATGTCCCGCTCAGCCGGGTTTATAGCATGGCCACCTTTTATAAGGCATTCAGTCTGGTTCCCAAAGGCCGTATTAATTTTAAAGTCTGTGATGGAACTGCCTGTCATATAAAAGGTTCCAACGTATTGATTGATCAAATCTACAAGCACCTGGGAATTAAACCGGGTGAGACCACTGCCGACGGGGAATTTTCGATTGAAACCGTCAACTGTATAGGGGCCTGTGCTCTTGCCCCTGCGCTCGTAGCCAATGAAAGAGTTCACCCCAAAGTGACCTCGGCCGGTATCATCGAGATAATTAAGAGCTATGGAGGGCTAGCCGATGCAATCGACGATTAATCTGGATAGCAGAATGATTTTAGTTTGCTGTGGAACTGGATGCTTGGCCAATGGGAGCATGGAGGTCTACGATGCTTTAAAGCAGGGCCTAACTTCTACCAATGTACAGGTGCAAACTTATACCAAACCCACCGGCTGCAACGGTTGGTGTGAAAAAGGACCTCTAGTGAAGATAATGCCAGACGACATAACCTATATCCAGGTAAAAACTGCTGATGTGCCAGAGATTATCGAGAAAACACTCCAATCCGGCGAGATCATTAATCGGCTTTTATATCGAGATCCAAAAACGAAAAAGCGAATTAAATCCCATCATGAAATTGAGTTCTATAAGAAACAGCACAAAATAGCCTTGCGGAACATTGGGGAAATTGATCCTGCTTCCATTGAGGATTATATCGACCGAGATGGATACAAAGCCATTACCAAAGTACTGAGAGAAATGACGCCCCTCCAGGTTATTGAAGAGGTTATAAAATCAGGCCTCCGGGGACGTGGAGGCGGAGGATTCCCAACCGGACTTAAGTGGAAAGCTTGTGCCGCCACAACCGCCTTACCTCGCTATGTCATCTGTAACGGTGACGAGGGTGACCCCGGAGCATTCATGGATCGCAGCATCATGGAGGGTGATCCCCATACAGTTATTGAAGGCATGATTATCTGTGCTTATGCTATTGGGGCATCAACGGGTTATATTTATGTCCGTGATGAATATGGTCTGGCAGTTAAAAATCTGGGCATAGCAATTGATAATGCTCGCAGCCGAGGTTATCTGGGCAAGGACATACTTGGCAGCACACTTTCGTTTGATATAGATATAGTTCGGGGCGGGGGAGCATTTGTCTGTGGCGAAGAGACCGCTCTGATAGCCTCGATTGAGGGTAACGTGGGTGAACCCCGCGATAAATATGTTTTCCCTACAGAAAAGGGTTTGTGGGGACAACCTACCATTATTAATAATGTGGAGTCTTGGGCTAATATTCCGGTGATTATAAATGAGGGAGCCCAGAAATTTGCTGCGATTGGAACCGAAGGCAGCAAGGGGACCAAGGTTTTTTCCCTGGTAGGTAAAGTTATCAACACCGGACTAGTAGAGGTTCCAATGGGAACTACTCTTCGGGAGATTATCTATGATATCGGCGGAGGAATTCCAGGCGGAAGGAAGTTTAAAGCAGTTCAAACGGGAGGTCCTTCCGGAGGCTGCATACCTGAAAGCATGCTGGATCTGCAAGTTGATTTTGATACTCTCACCAAGGCCGGCTCGATGATGGGATCAGGCGGTTTGATCGTAATGGATGACCGCACCTGTATGGTGGAAATAGCTCGGTATTATGTTAACTTCTTAGCCGGGGAATCCTGCGGTAAATGTACTCCCTGCCGAGAAGGTCTGAAAGCTTTGCAGGAAACATTAGAACGCATCTGCAGGGGGCAGGGCAAAATAGAGGATCTGACCTTTATGCAGGATATTGGAGAAACCATGCAGATTGCATCTCTGTGTGCCCTGGGGAGGACAGCCCCTAATCCAGTACTATCCACCCTGCATTATTTTGCTGGCGAATACCTGGCACACATAAATGAAGTGCGCTGCCCAGCCGGAGTATGCCGCGATTTGACCGAGTTTTATATTGAGGCCGAGCTTTGTACCGGCTGTGGACTATGTGTAAAGCAATGCCCGGTTGATGGTATAAGTGGTGAAAAGAAAGAACCCCATGTGATTGATCAAGAAAAATGTATTCAATGCGGTGAATGCATCAACCACTGTAAATTTAATGCAGTAAAGGTCAGATAGGAGGGTGGAGAAATGAAAATAAGCATAGACCATCAAGAAATAGATGTTAATCCTGGCGAGACAATCCTGGAAGCGGCTCGAAAAACTGGAATCGAAATCCCCACCCTTTGCTATCATGAAGCTTATGGCGGGCAGGGTATGTGCCGCATGTGCATGGTTGAAGTCAAGAACGTTCATAACACCCGGATGGTAGCATCTTGCACCTATCCTATTTATGAAGAGATAGAGGTTGAGACATCGACACCATCTATTGAAAAAATACGTAAAAATATCGTGGCTCTTTTATACCGTAGTTCACCCAGCAGTGTATTTATGGAAAAATTGTACAGACAATATCATGGCGGAGAAATGGAAGAAGTCCAATTTGAGCCTGATATGAATGATCGCTGTATCCTTTGCCGTTTATGTGTTAAAGCATGTGAAGAGATGGGAACCAGTTCTATAGCGGCCATTTATAGGGGGACAGACAAGCGCATCAGTACCCCTTTTGATGAAGCCTCGGCAACCTGTATTGGATGTGCAGCTTGTGCGCAGATATGCCCTACTGGTGCTATTGATATATTCCAATCCGATTCGGAACGAATTATTTGGAACAAAAATTTTCAGCGAGTGAAGTGTGAACGCTGCGGTGCACCCTTTGCTACCCGGGAACAGTTGGAATATATTGCTGCCCGAACCGGAATAGAAGGCTATAAAGCAAAGCTCTGTGAAGACTGTCGTAAAAAGAATATAGCTATTCAATTTAGCCAGTTTACGGATTAATCCTGAGGTCATACTAAAGACGGAATTTTTTTCTAATGGACCAAGCAATTTTCGCACTACAAACCATTGCACTATAGTCTATTGGACGCGGGAGGTGAAATGAAGCATGATAAAAACAGAATCAGGTACTGAATATTGCACTTCCTGCGTTCATTTTGGCTACTGTATGGTTTACTGGGGAGTGGAATGCAAACGCCAGGGCGGTAAAAGGATACCGCGGATGAAGCCTTCTCGGGTCGATATAGGTGAGAAGGTTGTAAGTCACCGGACAGAGTTTATTCAGGTCAGTTTGCAAAAGCCTGATAACTTGAGGGCAATCGGCAAACCGAAATTGGATAAACCGAAAAATTCACATAAGCAGGACATGTTGAAGAGAATTGTGGAGATATTTGAACCGATCAGGACCAAGGTGGCTAATTGGTAGTTAGATACAGGGGCAAGTTGCGATTCGTGACTTCCCCTTTTCCGTTTCTGGTTTCACTCCCTCATTGCCACCTGGAGACACAGCAGACACAAGGGGACGGTTCTGGTGTTACATTTTGCAAGTTTGATTTCGGGGGAATGTAACAACAGAACCGTCCCCTTGTGTCTTCGAGAACCGTCCCCTTGTTTCTGATGGCTGTCTTTATCAAGTAATTGTGTCACACCTCCGTAACAAATGCATGAACAATTGTTACACCCAATTAACACACTTGATGTGTATGAGACAGGGGGGACAGGTTTATTGTCCCTCGTTGGATATACTGGAGCGGGACAATGAACCTGTCCCCCCTGTCCCCCAATCTTACGCGTGGCTGCGCCCAATACCCCCATACCATTCAGTCCAGTGCTTGAACAGGCCTATATACCCAACACCGAGGCAATTATTGCAGCGGTTAAATCCCTCTTTTAATTAGAATCATTGAGGAACTGGGTCCATCGAGGTCCAAAGGTTTGGCGGGCGGTTTATTACCGTCTGCCAAACTTTTATTGTGCAAGCAAACGTGGGGGCATTTACCGGCTTACTCGAAAACAAGCCAAAAGTAAAACTGTTAAGAAGAAAATAAAATCCAGTCATTTGTGGATATCACGATATCTTAATATCAAGAATGACTGGATTCTATGGAATTAGGAATTAGGAAAACAAATTCTGTAAATGACTCAGTTGTAGTCGGATTTTACAAATAATCCAGGAATCCAAACAGAAACTAAACCCAGCAATAGGCCAATGATTAAAGGGATGCCCGCTTTAATAGGGTCTCCTACTCCGAAGTAGACTGCAGCCGCTGCAAAGGCGGCAGGTGCTGTGGCCAACAGAGGAACATTCATCATAAAAGTCATAATAAAAGCCAGGACAACAACGAGAATAGACAATATCAGAGTGTCCCCGCTTAAAGCAGTATTAGCGAGCACAGTCAGATAACCAAGTATCAGACCGGTTAGCAGAGGAGGAAAAGCTTTGGCTAGAGCTTCCTTATTACCCCCCGCGAAGAAGAAAATTGCCCACCCTACGAAAGCGGGCCAGGTGAGCAAACCCAATATTACGGATAGATACGTCCATATTCCTGCCAGTATGCCGATGGATAAAGATAACGGAAAAAGTTGCATATATTGTTCCTCCTTAAAATTTGAAATGTGGGAGCCCGTCTAATAATAAATAGAACGCTTTTGTTTCGATAAAATATCCTCCCTCCTTCATAGTTTACCTGCGACAGATTATATGCAAGGTTAATGCCAATAATAGTGAAAGAAAGAGTCCCGTTTTTAAGTGATGCGCATTGAAATATACTAACCTTAACTATTAACACAAAAGTATAAAGGGAAGTGGCATTGTTATCGCTTTATAGTGCTGGGAGGCTGGCCCTAAGTGTAACAGTGGCGTTACATTAATTATTAATAGCAGTGTAACACTGGTGTTACACTGCTGAACGATTCTATGACACAAAATATGAGTAGGTTACTTCTCCCCAAATCATTACTAATATCTGTTGTCGCTATGATTTTGCTCATCTGAAACCAGATTACCGGCCTTTATCAAGAATGGCCAAATCCCGCCTCATATATATCCGGCTTTTACCTATGTGCCCAATATATTGAATAATAAATGTTTTCTTAATATAAAAAGTTGGCACAATAATTGCTCTAGTAGTGGGAAAGTACATTTTTAATGAAATGCTTGTTGGTGACTCAATAGTATTTAGTGGAAGGAGGGTAAAAGGTTGAAACTGCAGCGTTATATTGTTGAAATCGGAACAGGAGCTGACCTGCACGGCGGAGATGTGACTAAAGCAGCCCAGAAGGCTATTAAAGATGCTGTATCACATAGTTGTCTGTGTGGGTTGTTCGACATTATAGGGATTAATGATCCTAATCAGATGCATATTCATGTAAAGATAGCCTGTCCCTATCCAGAAAAATTGGATCATGAAGAAGTGTTAAGGTCTGTACCCTTTGGTACTACTCAACTCGAGGCAGTTAAGGGTGGATTGTCGGTGCGAGGATTGGACTTACCGGCTCTGGGTCAAGGAGATACTATCGTAGTTGCTGTGGCTGCCCTGACAGTTTACGTTGATACCGATATCCAACAGCCTATAACTTTAGCATCGCAGTGAACCAACCGTCAAAATCATATGCAAATGAGCGAGTACCCTGTTAACCCTAATTCTATATCTTCTCATCGGTCAAATTTCTGTCTGACTGCGTTGTCGTCAATCACAATACGTCCAGTATTGCTCAATCCTCCGCCTTGTCATACATGAATTTTACTCGATGAATAAAATACACAATTAGGGTTGACAGGGTACAAGAAAGGGGGCCAAGAAAATACTTCTTAAGGCAAGAACAATCTTTTTCCTAATTGTTTAAGAATTTGACTGACGAATGTTAAGTCATCCCAATAATAAAAGGAGGGAACTTGAATGGATCTCAAAAAAGAACAGCTACTAGACATGTACAAAAAAATGGTGATTATCAGAGCTTTTGAGTTAAAGGCAGTTGAATTATTTGCTGCCGGCCAGATTCCCGGCTTTGTTCACCTGTATCTGGGTGAGGAAGCTATTGCTACCGGAGTATGTGCCAACCTGGAAACGAAGGACTATATCGCCAGTACCCATCGGGGACATGGTCATTTGCTTGCTAAAGGCGGCGATACAAAAATAATGATGGCTGAATTATTTGGCAGAACCACTGGATATTGCAAAGGTAAAGGCGGATCAATGCATATTGCCGATACTGATCTGGGAATCCTGGGAGCCAACGGAATAGTTGGCGCTGGTATGCCTCTTGCTACCGGTGCGGCATTTGCCTGTAAATATAAGAACACTGACGCCGTAGCAGTTGCCTTCTTTGGTGATGGCGCTTCTGACCGTGCTACTTTCCACGAATCTTTAAACCTGGCTTCCACCTGGAAACTGCCCATAGTTTTCCTCTGTGAGAATAATGGCTGGGCCATTTCCAACTCCCAGGAAAATCATCAGAATATTACCGACATCTCTGACCGGGCCAGCGGTTATGGTATCCCCGGTGTCTCTGTCGACGGAAATGATGTTGTGGCTGTGTATGAAGCAGCCGGTGCTGCTATCGCCCGGGCCAGAAAAGGTGACGGTCCAACCTTAGTTGAATGCAAGAGCTGGAGATGGCGGGGACATTTCGAAGGTGACCCGGGAGCCTATAAAGATCCCAAAGATCAGGCCGATTGGCTGTTGAAAGACCCGATTCCGAGATTGGAAAAGAATCTGCTCAAACTGAAATATGCCACTCAGGCAGAATTGGATACTATCAAGGCGGCGGCCGATGCTGAAATCGAAGCAGCGGTTATATTTGCTCAAGCCAGCCCCCAGCCGGATCCCTCGGAACTTCTTACTGACGTTTATGCAGATTAATTTAAGGAAGGGTGAAAAATAATGAAACAAATGACTTATGCGGAAGCCATTAGAGATGGTATGCGGGTAGAAATGCTGAGAGACCCTAACGTCTATTTGCAGGGTGAGGATGTTGCCCAGTTTGGAGGCTGCTTCGGGGTTACTGCCGGATTATATGACGAATTGGGACCTAAACGGGTTATGAATACTCCAATTAGTGAAGCGGTTATTATTGGTTCTGCCGTAGGTGCTGCGCTTGCCGGTTTAAGGCCGATTGCGGAGATTATGTTTGTTGACTTTATGGGCTGCTGCATGGATGAACTTTTCAATCAGGCAGCCAAATTGAGATATATGAATGGCGGCAAGTGCAAGGTCCCCATGGTAATACGTACACCATGCGGAGCCGGGATGTCAGCAGCAGCCCAGCATTCACAGTGCGTAGAATCCTGGTTTACTCATATACCCGGGGTCAAGACCGTTATGCCATCTACTCCCGCCGATGCGAAAGGCTTAATGATAGCTGCAATCCGGGATGATAATCCGGTAATGTATATTGAGCATAAACAGCTGCTGGGTGTAGCTGGAGATGTCCCAGAAGGTGAATACGTTGTCCCGCTGGGTAAAGCGGATATTAAACGTGAGGGCTCCGACATTACTATTGTAGCATGGTCGTGGATGATTCAAAAAGCTCTGGCTGCTGCTGAGGAATTAGCGGCCAAAGGTATTAACGCTGAAGTTCTGGATCCCCGCACCCTGGTGCCTTTTGATAAAGATGCGCTCTTGAAATCAGTTGCTAAAACCGGTAAATTACTTATCGTTCATGAAGAGGTCAAAACCAGCGGTTTCGGTGGTGAAATTGCTGCCATTGTTTGTGAAGAGGGCTTTGATTACCTGGATGCTCCCATTAAGAGGGTAACACCTCCAGATGTACCGATTCCTTTCAATCCTATACTGGAAGCCGAATTTATACCCAGTGTAGAAAAGATTATGAAAGCCGTAGAGTCAATGTTCTAGTATAAGCCTGTGGTGGACAGGTCTTAACCTGTCCACCACAGACCGTCAAAAAAATCGAATAGCTTCGTTGTTCAAGAAATCCCGTTCAATCAACGTACTCTATACGGGGACGTGACCTTGCTGCAAAGCAGAAGGTCCGTCGCCACACCTTAAACCGTCTCAATCACGGGATCCCTTAAACGCCTCGCTCTTCAACTTTTTTGTTCGGTCTGCCTTATAATTATTTTCCCGGAGGGAGGAAACACCATGGGTTCGGTGGGAATCATCGCTAATCCAGCTTCTGGCAAAGACATTCGGCGCCTGGTGGCTTATGGTATTTGCTTTGACAACCAGGAAAAGATTAATATTGTCAAGCGTTGTCTGTTGGCTTTAGCTGCCACGGGAGTGGAGCGAGTAATGTATATGCCAGATTATTACGGAATTGTTCCCCGGGCGGTAGATGGATTAGCGAAAAGTCATCAGTTGCCGATGGATGTAGTTGAAGTTGATATGGAAATGACTGCGACCCAAATGGACTCCGCTAACGCTGCCCTGCAGATGAATCAGGCGGGAATAAACTGCATTATCACCCTAGGCGGAGATGGAACTAACCGCATGTTGGCTAAAAATTGCGGAGATATTCCGCTGGTTCCGATTTCAACAGGTACCAATAATGTTTTTCCACAAATGATTGAAGGTACCATAGCCGGTTTGGCAGCAGGAGTAGTGGCTTGTGGTCTGGCTGAATTCCCGGCGGTACACCCAACCAAAAAACTGGTCATCCTGAAAAATGATACACCGATCGATATTGCTCTGATAGATGCAGTAGTACTTAAGGATATTTTTATTGGGTCGCGTGCTATTTGGGATGAAGAGCGTATCCGACAAGTGGTAGTCACTCGAGGAGAGCCTGATAATATTGGGATATCTTCCATAGCTGGCAATCTGCAGCCAATTGGCATAACAGAGGAAAAGGGTATGGTTATTAATATTGGTCCTGGCCAAAAAACTATAATAGTACCGATTGCTCCTGGTCTAATCAGGCCGATTGCGGTATCTGATTTTAGAATGTTGGAAATCGGAGAAGAAGTAAAAATTAAAAATGGTCCCTTTGTGATAGCCCTGGACGGGGAAAGGGAAGTCGAGGTAGGCGAAGGCGAGGAAGTTACAATTAGACTTACCTTTGATGGACCCCGAGTAGTAGATCCCCGGCTGGCTCTGCGGCAGGCGGTAGGCAAGGGTTATTCGCAAGGCGAACAAGCACTAAAAAATCTAAGCTGGTTAAAGGAGGAAAACTAAATGGCAACACCGATTATAATGCCTAAACTGGGACTGTCCATGAAGACGGGAACTCTGGGCAAGTGGCTTAAAAAGGAAGGCGACACAATTAAAAAAGGGGAAGCCCTGGTGGAGGTAATGACCGACAAGATTACTAATAAGGTTGAGTCTCCGGCTGACGGGATACTATTAAAGATTATATCTGCTAAAGGAACTAAACTTCCTGTAGGTGGATTGATGGGCGTATTAGGCGAAGCCGGAGAGGATATCTCGGCGATCCTGGCGGCAGGGCCAGCATCTGCCGCTGATGCGGCACCGGCAGCGGCTGCTGCGGCTCCAGGCGGAAAAGTTAAGATTTCTCCGGCTGCGCGCAAATTAGCTGAGGAGAACGGCATTGATTATACTCGTATTAATGGAACTGGCCCCGAAGGCCGTATAACTCGCGAGGATGTTGAAAAGGCCATTGAAGAAGGGGTAGGCTCGGCTGATGATCGTCCCAGCTTGAAGGTTACACCGTATGAAGGCATGAGAAAAGCCATCGGCGAAAACATGGCAGCCAGCTGGACCACCCATGCCAAGGTAACCGAACATGTAAGTGTTGATATGTCGGGGATCCTGGCCCTGCGCAAGACCATTAATGAAGACGCCAAAGACAAGGACAAGATTTCTGTTACCGCCCTGCTGACTAAGGCCGTAGCTAGAGCGATTGAAATTAACCCCATAGTTAATACAATTCTCGATGGTGACGAGATTAAAACCCTCCAGGATATCAATATAGGTATGGCAGTGGCTGTTCCGGACGGTTTGATTGTACCGGTAATAAAGAATGCCAGCGGAAAGAAACTGGCTCAGGTTAACACCGAAATTAATGACTTAGCCAAACGCGGCCGTAAAAACAAGCTTGATCCGGATGAGATGAGCGGCGCAACCTTCACTATTACTAACCTGGGAGGTTATGGTTCAGTTGACTGGTTTACACCTATAATCAATCCACCCGAATTGGCTATTTTGGGAGTAGGAAGAACTATAGATAAACCGGTAGTAGTAAAGGGTGAGGTTGTGGTCCGGCCCATGATGGGACTCTCCTTATCTTTTGATCATCGTATCATCGATGGTGCACCGGCTGCAGAATGGCTGGCGGTATTAATTCAATTAATTGAAAATCCTCAAAAGATATTTATTTAATACAGGACAAGTAGAATTTTATCCATATATTAAGGAGGAATAAGTAATGGCAAAAGATGCTAATGAAGTATTAAGCGACCTGTTTTCCGGTATGGCCGCACTGGGAGAAGAAGCCCCCGAATTAAATGCAGCATTTATACAGATGGATCAAGCAGCTTATGTAGAAGGCGAATTAGAGCGTAAGTACAAAGAGCTTATTGGCTTGGCGATTGCTCTTTTTACCCGCTGTGAATACTGTATGAACCTGCATGTAAAACAAGCTTTGGACGAAGGAGCATCCCGGGAAGAAATACTGGAAGCCGCTGCAGTAGCGGTTGCCTTTGGTGGTTCGCCCTCCATGGCTTACCTATCAACCACTATCATGAATGCTTTGGATGCATTTGAAGACTAAGATTAAATAATACAGGGGATGATGATGTGACCAGGAAAGGATACTGCTTGGAACTTGGAACTGAAGAATACGGGAAGGTTTTTGAGCTGCAGAAAGCTCTTAATCTAGCTCGTAGGAATGGAACCATACCGGATATAGTGATTTTCCTGGAACATTATCCCTGCTTTACAGTGGGAAGACATGGCGGCTTTGATCATATTCTGGTCAGTAATCAGTTTTTAGAAGAGCAGGGGATCAGAGTGTATGAAACCGACCGGGGTGGGGACATTACCTACCACGGGCCAGGGCAGTTGGTTTGTTACCCTATTCTGGACCTCAACGGTTTTGGACGTGATGTTCATTTATATGCTCATCATATGGAAGAAACCGTGATTAGAACCTTGCAGGCCTTTGGCATTTGTGCGGGACGTAATAAGAAATATCCCGGGGTATGGGTGGAATCCGCCAAGATCGCTGCTGAAGGGATCGGGGTACAACACTGGGTAACTATGCACGGAGTATCGCTGAATGTTTGTCCTAACCTGAATCATTTTTCGTTAATTATCCCCTGTGGAATTTCTACTCTGGGGGTAACCTCCATGGAAAAAATTCAGGGTAATAAGTTGGATATGATCTCGGTAAGACGGGAGATGCGAAGGCAGCTGAGTAAAGTCTTTGATCTAGCTTTAGAAGATGTGACAATGGAGAATGTAAAGGAAATGGCAGGAGGAACTTTATTATGATTAGACCGGACTGGTTAACAATTCAGGTTCCGAAGGCAGAAAATCTGGATAGGATGAAAAAATTACTGGATGCAGGTCATCTCCATACGGTTTGTGAAGGGGCCGACTGCCCTAACATCGGCGAATGTTTTGCCAATAAAACCTGCACTTTCATGATCCTGGGAGATGTTTGTACCCGCAATTGCCGGTTCTGTGCGGTAGGTCATGGGCGGGCAGCGCAGGTTGATCCGGGTGAGCCTCAAGCCGTGGCCTTAACCTCCCGCCAACTGGGTCTAGAGCATGTGGTGGTAACCTCAGTTACCAGGGATGATCTGGCGGATGGCGGTGCCGGACATTTTGCTGATACTATCAGGGCGATTCGGGCCACTGTGCCTGATGTTACGATCGAAGTACTCATTCCAGATTTTCAGGGTAAAAAAGATGCTTTACAGAAGGTGATTGATGCTAGACCGGATGTTATTAATCACAATGTTGAAACTGTTCCTCGGCTCTATTCTTCGGTTAGACCACAGGCCATTTACGAACGTTCGCTGGAGTTGCTGCAAAGGGTCACTGCAGCTGGTATATTGTCAAAATCCGGACTAATGTTAGGGTTGGGCGAAATCAATGATGAAGTTATTGAAGTTATGGAGGACTTACGGTTCGCCAATTGTGACATTCTTACTCTGGGTCAATATTTGAGTCCTTCACCCACCCATTATCCGGTAGTTGCTTATATACATCCCAATACCTTTAATATCCTTAAGCAAAAAGCTTATAACTTGGGATTCCTGGAAGTTAATGCGGGGCCTCTGGTGCGTAGTTCTTACCATGCGGCTCATGCTCTGGCTAGTATTAACGAAAATAGAATAAGAAAGGGGATAAATATTCATGGCTAAAGTAGACAAATATGAAATGCCGGATGATCTTTTTTATACGACTGACCATGCCTGGGTTAAAAAAGAAGGCAGCCAGATTAGAGTAGGGATAACTGATTTTATGCAGCAATTGGCTGGCGAAATAACCTTTGTCAGAGTACCCCGAGCAGGTAAAGACATGGAGGCCGGCAAAAATCTGTGCTCGATGCAATCAGGCAAATGGGCGGGGAAAATTGCCGTGCCCGTAACCGGCAAAGTCATTGACGTCAATAAAGACCTGGCTGCCTCACCCAAGCCTCTAAACGATGATCCTTATGGACAGGGATGGATTGCTATCATCGAACCAGCCAATATGGCAGATGTGGAAGCCAATCTGCTTCAGGGTGACAAAGCCATTGGGTTCGTAAAAGAGGAGATAGCTAAACATGTTCAATAGACCCATGTTAGGGGGAATGACTGGTGAATAAAGAAATAGTGCAAGGAATCCTGGACAAATATGGGGATCGTGCTACAGATTCAGTTTTTGAAAGATCATTGTACGCCCGTGATTTGGCACCAGTACCATCTTTGTTAGTTAATCCCCTGGTTAGGACTCTGCCCGATATAGTGGTACGGCCAGCTGATACCAAAGAGGTTGCTGCAATAATGAAAACGGCGTTTGACCATAACATCCCGGTTACTCCCCGCGCGGGGGGGTCTACAGTATATTTCGATTCAGTACCTATTAAAAACGGTATTCTGATGGATCTTAACCTTATCAAAGGTGTGGTCTCTGTTGACCAAGCGGGAATGACTGTAACTGTCAAAGCTGGTACTACCTGGAGTGAACTGGATGAGTACTTAAATAGCCAGGGCCTGGCCCCCAAATCCTTCCCCAGCAGCGCCCCAGCTGCCACCATCGGGGGATGGTTTTGTATGATGGGTTATGGGATTGGCAGCATGAAATATGGCAGCCTGCTTTTCCAGGTGCGATCTATAGAGGTGGTATCCCCGGAGGGAAAAGTACTTAAGCTTACGCGGGAAACTAAACCCGCCTTGGACTGGTTCGTAGCTTCGGAAGGAACTCTGGGGGTTATTACCCAGCTGGAGGTGGAAGTACGCAAACTTAATAATATGAAGCACTATCTGCTCCAATTGCCTGATCCCGTCAAAATGCTGTCTACTATGCAGGCTATTATTAACGCCGAAATAGTCCCCTATAATGTGCATTTTACTGATCAGGAATGTTTAAAAACTATGCATGCTATGGGAATTTCACCGGCCAACCTGGAAACCGGCTGCCTTATTGGGGTCGACTATGAAGGTTCTGACGAGGAACTGCAGCGCGCCCAGACGATTATTGATAATATAAGCGGGGCAAATCGGTCAGTTAATCCTATTCCTGAGGAAACTGCCGAACTTGAATGGGAAGAAAAATTTAAAGCCATGAAGCTGAAAAGAGGCGGACCATCAGTTCTGGGGGCAGAGATATGGCTGCCTATCAAAAATTTGCCGCAATACCTTGGTGATATTCAGAAGATGGCCCGAGGCTACAAATTAAATCTATTCTCCTATGGACATGTGGTTACCCCGGAATACGCAACCGTTATGACTACCTTTTATGCTGATGAGACTCACACCATAAAGTATATTATAAATCTCAGTCTGGTTAAAAAGATTCATGATATCGGTCATCGTTACGGGGGTTATCCGTATGGAGTTGGATTGTGGAATTCACCAATGGTCGGTCGGATTCACGAGCCTCCTCAGCTAAGCGAACTTAGAAAAAGAAAAAAAACCATCGATAGCAAGGGAATAATGAATCCAGGTAAGATTTATCGAGCCCCTCTCATGTTAAATCCATTTAATTATGCAATGGGCATGAATGTTCTGGCCTTTGTTAGAAAAATATTGGGAAAGGGGTGGTAACCGATGAGTAAAGGATCAGGCAGCCTGTATAGTACTCTGGAAAAGGAATCTTTGATTTGTGCCCGTTGCGGTTACTGCCGCAGTGATTGTCCAGTATATAAGGTGGTTGGCTGGGAGTCGGCCGGACCTCGTGGCAAGATAAGCATGGCTCGGGAGATATTTGCTAAAAACTCTGCGGGTGAAATTCCCGATGATTTCGTTAAACGTCTATCCCAGTGTACTCTGTGTGGAGCGTGTGCCAACGAGTGTTCCACATCCATTGACACCCGTAAGCTATGGCTCGATCTGCGTCGGCGTATTGCCACCCTTGGTAAAGAACCTAAAGCTTATGATGCTATCCGGGATAACCTGTTGGCTCATAAGAATATAACTACCTTTGACAATGAAGATCGGCTGGAATGGACACAGGATCTGGATGAGCCAGAGCAGCTAGAACCGCGCGCTGGAGCTGATGTTGCTTATTTTGTGGGATGTGTTTCTGCTTTCTTCCCCCAGGCGGCTCAGATACCAATGGCTATTAATGAAATTCTAACCGAAGCCGATATTGATTTTACAACTATGGGCGGGGATGAATGGTGCTGCGGTTTTCCGCTGATTAGTACTGGATTTGTTGAGGATTCAGAGGAGTTTATCAAACACAATGCAGAGAAAATCAAAGAACTTGATATTCACACCCTGATTGCCAGCTGCGCATCCTGTTATCATGTTTGGAAGCATGACAGTGAGAAAGATTTGGCAGGATATGATCTGAAAGTAATGCATACTACCGAGTATCTGGCCAATTTAATTAAAGAAGGCAAAATCGAACTAAATGAACTGGATGAAGTAGTGACTTATCATGACCCCTGTGATTTGGGGAGAAATGGTGGAATCTATGATGCTCCCCGGGAAATAATAAATAGCATTCCCGGAGTAAAGTTTGTTGAGCTGGCTCACAACAAGAGATCCTCTTTATGTTGCGGAGGGGGCGGCAATCTGCAGAGTGTTGATCCTCAGACTGCAGCGAAAATCACAGAGCTTAGGTTAGAAGAAATAAAAGCAACTGGTGCAACTGTTGTTGTTTCTGCTTGTCAGCAATGTGAACAGATGCTGATAACGGCCATACAAAAAGCCAAGCTGCCGGTACGGGTTATGGATATAAGTCAATTGCTGCTGGAAGCTATGGGGTAAGCCCCTAGAACAAAAATGAAAGAGGAGTTGGATGAGATGGCAAGTTTAAAAGCGGGATTCATTTTTGTGGCCCCGGAGGCCGACTATCAAAAAGATCGGGCGGTAATTGAAACCCCGATAGTAGAGCTGACAGCCGTAGGGGTAAAAGATTATGCCATGGCTGTCAAGGTCGCCCAGGATATGGTTGCTGCAGGTATAGGCGCTATCGAGCTATGTGCAGGTTTTGGGGTCATTGGGACTGCCGAAGTAAAAAAGGCCGTTGGTGACAAAGCAGTGGTGGGCGTAGTTCGTTTCGATAACCATCCTGGTCTGGGCTTCAAGAGCGGGGACGAGATATTCTAGGTGGTTATAGCTAGTGAACACTGGGGATTATTTGGCTTTAGGGGAGGAATAAAACCGTGGACTTATACGATCTGGGGGCAGTGAGCTGGTGGGAGTCCCAATGTTATTATCATGCCATGGCCCACCTGGGACGCGAAGGGTTGATAGTCTGCTATCCCTCTTCCCCCTATGTTTGTTTAGGTTTACACGATGACCTGGATCAGGAAATAGACCGGGAATACTGTGAAGGCAAGGGTATTCCGATATTCAGGCGGGAGACCGGTGGTGGAGTAGTATACTTGGATAATCGGCAGGTCTTTTTTCAACTTGTTCTAAGGCGGGATAATCCCCAGCTTCCATTACGGCGGCATCGGTATTACGAAAAATTTTTGCAGCCGGCCATTTCAGTATATCAGCAATTTGGTGTTCCAGCCGAACTAAAGGCTCCTGCTGATATAGCGGCTGCCGGAAGAAAATGCTCAGGAAATGCCTGCGGAGATGTTGGAGCGTGTGCAGCTTACGTTGGTAATATTTTATTAGATTTTGACTATGCAGCCATGAGCAATATCCTTAAAGTACCTTATCAGCAATTTCGGGAACATTTACGTCAGGCCATGCAGTCAAATATGACTACCCTGCATGATTGGGTCAATTTTTCGGTTAGTAATGAAGAGCTATCAACTCAGCTGATAGATGGCTTCAAAATGCAATGGGGCGAATTTAAGTCAAGAGTGCTGGATCAGGAGTTAATTGATAAAGCCAGAGAAATACATGTAAGGTCAAGCGCGGAAGAATGGCTGAAAATGCCCGGTCGGAGATACTATGACAGAAAGATAAAAATCGCTGAAGGTGTTTTTTTAATGGAAAGAAAAATGGGCCCGGACAGCAGTGCCGTAATCCTGATACGTGACGGCAGGGTAGATGAAATTAATATTTTTGGTAAGCCCGAAATAAAAGACCAGTTGAATTACGATATTATTGGCTGTGAGTGGAGTGAAGAATTGCTAAACCGGAATTACGGTTGATTAAGGTTAGTAAATAGGAGGAGACATAATGTCTGTAATAAAATACGCTATACCCGAAGATCTTTTCTATGACACCAATGATTTGTGGATCAAGGTCAATGGTGAAATCGCCGTGGTTGGCATGACTGACTACGGTCAAAGCAATACCGGCGATATTCTCTATCTAGAGTTGGCCCGCGCGGGAGAAACAGTCAAACAAGGAGAACGATTTGGATCGATTGAATCCGGAAAATGGGTAGGCAACCTTACCGCCCCCGTATCAGGAGTAGTCCTGGACAGCAACAATGAGGTTGAGTGCAGCCCACGCAAAGTCAATGCTGATGCCTATGGGGAAGGCTGGATGTATAGAATCAAATTGATTAATCCTGACGAACTAAAATCCTTGATGGCTTCTCAAGAATATGCCCAATGGGTAGCCGAACAGGCAGACAATGAAGCGGAGAAAGGGTAGGGATATGAGAGAAAAATGGCGTCTGTTAGATACTGGATCATTACCAGCAGCACATAATATGGCTCTGGACAAAGTTATCTTGAATGCACGCAGTTCAAATCTGGTTCCTAATACCGTTCGTTACCTGCAGTTTTCACCCCATTGCGTACTGGTTGGCTATCATCAATCGGTGGAACTTGAGGTGGAAGAGAAATATTGCCGGGAACATGGCATCGAAATAAACCGCCGTATTACGGGCGGAGGTAATCTATACTGGGACGAATCTCAGCTGGGCTGGGAGCTATATGCCCCCAAAAATACTCCCGGTATCCCCAGAAAACTTGAAGACATGTATCGGCTTATGTGTGAAAGTGTAGTGGCAGGACTTGATCGGCTGGGAGTGAAAGCCAAGTTTCGTCCAACCAATGATATAGAAGTAGGAGGCCGCAAGATTTCAGGTACCGGCGGTACTGAAGTTGGCGATACTTTTCTCTACCAAGGAACTCTCCTAACCGATTTTGATGTTGATACCATGCTTAATGCTTTAAAGCTGCCCATTAAGAAACTGGAAGATAAACAAGTTGATTCCTTTAAACAAAGAGTAATCTGTTTAAAAGAGGTGCTGGGCTACGTGCCCCCGATGGAAGCAATAAAAGCAGCATTGGCTGCAGGAATTTCCGAGGTTTTGGGAATAACCCTGGAACCGGGTGGGCTTACGGAAGTAGAACAGACTGCCTTGGAACAAGAATTGCCTCGCTTCCAGTCGGAGGAGTGGATCAAAGGAGTTAGAATAGTGCCGCAAGCCAATGATCTGAGGGTGGCGGAGCACAAGACCAGAGGAGGATTAATACGGGTATCACTCCGCTTGGACCCAAACCGGCAGTGTATCAAAAGTGCCTTTATAACCGGTGACTTTTTTGCTTATCCCGAGAGGAGCATAATGGATTTGGAAGCGGTACTCAAGAATTCTTCTTGCCGGCCAGCTGAAGTTCTAAACACCGTAAGACAGTTTTTTAAAGAACACGAAGTCAGTATACCGGGTGTTGATGCTGACGATTTTTTCCATGCGTTATATTTGGCGATTGACAAGGTTGGTGATGGCAGTGAAGATGCCTGATTATGATGTGGTAGTAGTAGGTGCCGGGCCGGCAGGTGCCAGCGCCGCCCGAGCAGCATCTAAGTCCGGGATTACCGTACTCCTTATCGATGCCCGCAGTAATCCGGGCAGCCCGGTACAATGCGCCGAATATGTCCCCTATATGGTTAAAAGATACGTACCCCTGGTTAAAGGGGCGGTTATTCAAAAGATAGACACGATGTTAACCTTTATTAATGATGAACTGGTGTCTACCCTGGCTGGTCCAGGATACATGTTAAACCGAGAGATATTTGATGGCAGTCTGGTGCAGAGTGCTAGGGAAATGGGAGCCCAAATGTGGCCTGGTACTAAAGCTATAGCCAGGATGGAGGAGGGTTTGATTATTGGTCGGAACGGAGAAGAAAAATCAGCTATTAAGTGTAAAGTAATAATAGGAGCCGATGGGCCGAGGTCAACCGTGGGTCATTGGATGAATAGTGAAAACAAAAAATATATGGTAGGGCTTCAGTATAATTTGCCCCTTAGTAAATACCAGACATCGACAGATGTTTATTTTAAACCTGAATATGAAGGCGGTTATGCCTGGGTTTTCCCCAAAGGCGATAGGGCCAATGTGGGAGTCGGGGTTAGCCTTTTACATAAAAATAAACTGCCGTTATTAATGAAAAATTTTGTAAGCAGCTTGGTTGTCCAAGGAAAACTGGCCGATGCTGAGCCCACCATGAAGACGGCGGGGCTGATACCGATTGGAGGTCCCTTGGAGATTACCCAGGCCGGCAATATGCTTCTTGCTGGTGATGCCGGCGGACACACTCACCCGGTTACCGGGGGAGGGATAATGAATGCTATTGTCACTGGAGAAATGGCAGGAGAGTGGGCTGCTCAGGCAGTAGTAAAAAATGACTTGGGACTATTATCACATTATCCCCAGCAGTGGCAGTCATTTCTGGGCAGATTTCTGGATAGAGCCATCCAGCAGCGCAACGATATGGATACAAATTGGACCGACAATGCTGAACAGTTTGAAGAATTAGTCAGACGAACCTGGATTAGTTTTAATTAATAAGAAATAGACGCGGACGACGCGGACTTATATGACATACGCAGATTTTAAACTAATTATTGTTAATAATATAAACTCACAGGGATGATCGAGGTCTACTAATTTTTATAGATAGTTATTTCGTTCGGTCATGGGGGGTAATGTCAATGGGACGGGTTGTTGACACCACCTAACCGAGCAAATGAGACATTCTTGACTTGTTAATATAAATCGAAGGGGAGGGAAAAACCATGCAGTCTAACCAAGAAAGCCCTCAATATGTACAAACCAGCCTGGCTGGGGCTATATGCCTGGGACTGGAAAAAGGCCGATTCATGCCAAGATCAAAATGTAAATGCCTTAACCTCCTGCTCACCTATAGAGGTGGCTGCGGGGCATCATGCAGTTATTGCGGTCTGGCTAGAAATCGCGAGGAAGAGACATCCAAGACTTTCATCCGGGTAAAATGGCCGGCTTATTCTCTGGCAGAAATCATGGACCAGGTCAGAATTCTTCAGCATCCTTTTAAAAGAGTATGTGTATCCATGATTACTCATGGTCATGCGGTTGATGACACCTGCACTATTATCGACCAGATGCGTACGAACACCAATTTGCCTGTCAGTGGCTTGATCGCCCCTACGGTTATGAAAGGTAAGCAGGACTTGGCTAGATTCAAAGCAGCAGGAGCCGACCGAGTAGGCATTGCCATCGATGCCGCCACGGAATTGTTATTTATCAAACATCGTGGTGCGGGGGTAGGCGGACCGCACCAGTGGGATCTATTCTGGGATACTCTGGCAGATGCGGTCGAGATCTTTGGTGCTTACCAGGCAGGAGTTCATCTTATTGTAGGCCTGGGAGAAACGGAAGCTGAAATGGTTAGTGCTATATCCAGAGCATACCGAATGGGAGCAATGACTCACTTGTTCTCCTTTTATCCCGAGGGCGGCAGCTTGCTGCAGAATAGTCCTCCTCCAGCCCTGGGCAAATACCGCCGGGTGCAGCTAGCGCGATATTTGATTAATGAAGGGATAATTGATATGAATGATATGCGTTTCTCACCTGATGGACAGATAATAGACTTCGGGCATAACATTACGACCTACATCCAAAACGGGGAGGCCTTTATGACCTCAGGATGCCCGGGGGAAGACGGTCAGGTAGCCTGCAACCGGCCCTTTGGCAATGAGCGGGCCAGTGAACCGATGCGAAATTATCCGTTTCATCCTGGAGCAGAGGATATAGGAATTATTCTCCCGCAGATATGGGATGAGGCTAAGTAAGATGGCTGATATGGAAACTACTGTACAACGAGCATGGGATACCCGGCAGCAGTTCGCACCGGAAATATGGTTTGCTGCCCCGGGAGCCAAACATTATAAAAACCAGTACTATTCAAATCATACCAAATCTTTTGTCAATCTAAGTGTTACCGGTGAGGCCTGTGCCTGTCGTTGTGATCATTGCGATGGTAAACTTCTGCAGAGCATGATTGGGACTCCCACTCCCAGTGAAATGCGCCGGGTAATTGACCAGCTCCTGGACCAAGGCTGCCGGGGAATATTGGTTAGCGGAGGTGCTAATTTTAAAGGTGAAGTACCCTTGCTGCCTTTTGTAGAATCAATGGCTTATGCCAGCCAGATGGGTCTAAAGGTTCTGGTACACAGTGGGCTGATTAATCGAGAAACTGCCGCCGCCTTGAAAGAAGCCGATGTGGATCAGGTATTAATTGATGTAATTGGCGATCAAGATACGATTCGCCAGGTTTACCACCTTGATCTTAGACCTGATGATTATTTGCGAGCCATGCTCTTCTGCCGCGAAGTAGACTTAAACATCGCGCCTCATGTGGTAATAGGTTTGCATTACGGTCAAATACGGGGGGAAAGGCGGGCCTTGGAAATGATCCAGCAAGCTGATCCGGAGGCTGTAATTCTAGTTGTATTAACTCCTGCCTGCGGGACTCCGATGGCGATTGCAAAACCTCCGACTATTGAGGAAGTTGGCGAAATTATTGCGGCGGCACGGGTGATAAACCCCTTTACGCCCATAAGTCTAGGGTGTGCCAGGCCACCGGGACAGTATAAACGCCAGGTGGAAATCCAGGCGGTTGATTGTGGGGTCAACGGTATAGCTTATCCGGACGAGGCTACGGTTGTTTATGCGAAGAGCAAAGGTTTACAAACCATGTTTACCGAACAGTGCTGCAGTTTGATAGTACGCAGCATAATGAGGGGAAATTGCCACTAATATGATAATTAAACTTGCGCACTGATGATTTTCAGTTGATAATGATAGACAAGCAAGGGGGAGCGGATTTATCTTTTGGTCATCTTCTCCACCTGCCAATATCATTAATATCATATTAATCAAAGAGTGCATCGGGGAGCTGATATTTCGGCTGAGAAAGATTTTAGATCTGACCCGTTAACCTGATCTGGGTAATGCCAGCGTAGGAATTGCTTTATATTTACGTTTACGCGCTTTGGCCTTTTACCCACTTTAGGAGTAAAAGGCTTATTTATTTTGGCGGGAAATAAATACGATAGATCGGGGGCCATGGGACAGAGGGGACAGGTCCATTGTCCCGCTCCAGGAGATCCAGCGAGGGACAGTGGACCTGTCCCCTCTGTCCCAACATTGAAAGGAAGTGGAAAAGAATATGAATATTAAAAAGACATTAACTATTGCTGGTTCTGATTCAGGCGGGGGGGCCGGAATTCAGGCCGATCTTAAGACGTTCGCCGCTCTGGGGGTATATGGCAGCAGTGTTATCACTTCCATTACGGCTCAGAACACACTGGGTGTTATTAACTCAGCTGGTATAGCCACGACTCTGGTAGACGAGCAACTGGAGGCGGTTCTCAGTGATATTGGTGCCGATGCTATAAAAACTGGGATGTTATATGATGACGATATTATTACAGCTATAGTCAACCGGTTAAAATTTTATCAGGTACCCTGTCTGGTGGTAGATCCGGTTATGGTTGCAACCAGTGGCGATACCCTCCTCAATTATAAGGGCGTTGATGCTCTGCGGGATAAATTATTGCCCCAGGCAAATTTCATAACCCCTAATCGGGAGGAAGCATCGGCCTTATGCGGTTTTCATATTGAAAGTGAAAAGGATTTCCCTAAAGCTGCTCGGGAAATCCACCATATGGGGGCAGATTTTGTGATTATCACTGGAATACAAGAGAGAGGCCAGTGTATTGATTTTTGTTACGATGGTTACGAGTTTAACCAATTAAAAGGACCAATTATTGATACCGCTGATACCCATGGAACTGGCTGCTCATATTCAGCTGCCTTAACTGCTTATATAGCCCGAGGTGCTTCGCCTTGGACGGCCGTGAACATGGCTAAAAAGTTCGTAGTCAGCGGACTCCGTTACGCGTACCGGGTGGGAAAGGGCCGGGGCCCATTAAATCATCTGGCAGCCTTTTTCCCGGGCAAGCTGGATGTCTCGCCTATCCTGGAGACTAGAGCCAGCGCTTTTCGTGATTGGGGCAATAGGCCGCATTTGCAAGATATGCCTCTTCTTAATGTGATTATTGGCGGTCCTCTGTGTGAAGGCCAAGACTATGCTGAATTAACCAGATTGGCGGTTGAAAACGGGGCAAGTTTGATTCAGCTGCGGGAAAAAGATTGGGATACACGGTATCTGGTTGATACGGCGGTAAACATGGCCAGGGTATGCCACCAGCATGGTGCCCTGTTCGTGGTTAATGACCGGGTGGATATAGCGGCTGCATCCGGAGCGGATGGAGTGCATATTGGACAGGATGATCTGAATCCAACTATGGCGCGGGCCTTACTGGGACCAGAGAAAATTATCGGAGTTTCAGCCGGTAATATAACTGAGGCTTTGGAAGCGGTGGCTGCTGGTGCTGACTATCTAGGGGTCGGACCAGTCTACCCTACTACCAGTAAGAATTGCCGCAACGATGCAGGGGGAGCTGAGCTCGTGGCCGAGATAGCTGACCGCGTATCTGTACCGGTTATTGGTATAGGTGGCATAACCCCCGAAAATACCCGACCACTTATAAAAGCAGGGGCTGCTGGCGTTGCGGTCATATCTTCCATACTGGCAGCGGCCGATCCAGCCCGGGTGATTAATGGGTTTATGGGGGTATTAAACAGGGGGAGATAAATGGATAGATTATAGATTAATGTAGTGCAGATTAATTGTTAACGTTGCAGCATCTATCATATTTTTACATTTAGGAGGAAATAATATGACCCAATTGGAAAGAGCAATACTCGGGGAGATTACACCCCAGATGCAGGAAGTCGCATTAAAAGAAGGAATACCAGCCGAAGTCATTAGAGAGAGGATAGCCAACGGTCTCGTAGTCATTCCTTTCAACCATAATCATCAGGGTTTGAAGGCGTGTGGGATCGGATATGGTTTAAGTACCAAGGTAAATGCTAATCTGGGAACTTCCCCGGTTTATCCCGAATGGGAAAATGAGGTGGAAAAGATGGATGTGGCACTAGCCGCCGGGGCCGATGCCATTATGGATTTGAGCACCGGCGGCAAACTCAAAGCCTGTCGCCGGGAAGTCCTGGCCAGGTGTCCGGTACCGGTGGGCACTGTGCCGGTGTATGAAGCAGCCGTCAGAACTCGTTTACAGGGGAAACCGGTGGTGGATATGGAAGCCGATGAGTTATTCCAGGTTATTGAAGAACATGCGGCTGAAGGGGTAGACTTTGTTACGGTTCACTGTGGAGTAACCCGTAGTATTGTTGAGAAAATGAAAACTCAACCGCGGCTGCTGGGTATAGTAAGTCGGGGTGGAGCGATGATGGCTGGCTGGATGCTGCATCGGCAGGAAGAAAATCCTCTCTACGCACAGTTTGACAGGCTGCTGGAGATATGTAAAACCCATGATGTCACCTTGAGCCTCGGTGATGGCTTGCGGCCGGGATGCCTGGCTGATGCCACTGACCGTGCGCAAATCGAAGAATTGATGACTCTGGGCGAACTGGTTCTGAGAGCCCGCGCTGCCCAGGTGCAGGTAATGGTGGAAGGCCCAGGGCATGTCCCATATGATCAGATTGAAGCTAATATAAAACTGCAGAAACGTCTCTGTTTTGATGCTCCCTTTTATGTTCTGGGACCGCTGGTTACGGATGTGGCGGCTGGATATGATCATATTGCCGGAGCCATTGGCGGCACTTTGGCGGCAGTGGCGGGTGCTGATTTCTTGTGCTATGTGACCCCCTCCGAGCATTTAGGTCTACCTACCGCGGAGGATGTTCGGGAGGGAACCGTTGCTTCACGAATTGCTGCCCATGCGGCCGATATCGTCAAAGGGGTACCCGGGGCTTGGGCTCGTGATCTGGCTATGGCGGAAGCGCGCCGGGATTTGAACTGGGACAGACAGATGGAACTGGCCTTGGATCCCCAGCGGGCCCGCAAGGTCAGGAAAGACCGTAATCCGGTTCCGCAGGACGTCTGCTCCATGTGTGGGGAATTTTGTGCTATAGACCTGATTAATAAATACCTGGGGAATTCTTGCAAGAAATAAGGAAAGGGGACACACCTTCCCTTTAGATTATAATTTCAGGGAAAAACCTGCGGAAGACAGGGGTAAGGAATGTCCTCTTTTGATAAAATTTTTCGGAAGGATGAAATCCTTTGAAAATCGAGACTATTACCTCGGTGAAGCACGATACTGATAATCTAATAATCCGGGATATCCCAGTGAGTTCTACCATCGTTGATATTCCAGACTGTGGTCTGGCTATCATCGATACTGGTTCTCCTGACAATCCGGATCTGCTCGACGAATTGGAACAGTTAGGTTATACTCCTGCAGATTTCAGCCTGGTCATTAACACCCATCTGCATGTTGATCACATTGGAGGCAATCTACTTTTTACCAATGCCAGAATCCTAATCAGCCGACAGGAACTCGATTTTGAAAATAATTTCTCCCGGTTATTACGGGAAAGCGACGACCCTTTAAAAGCTCTAAACTCAATGGGAAGGTATGTAGAGGAAGATTCACATGAACTGGCGAGGCATCTAATAAAACTGGTCAATGATTATCCTGCTGCCGCTTTGATTGGGGATCAGAGCCAGATTGAATATTTTGAGGATGAACCGGATCTGCCGAAGAATATTTCTCTGCTACCGGTTCCCGGACACTCTGTGGATAGTCGGGCCGTATTGTTACAGGGCAAAACGCGTCGCGCAGTGGCAGCTGGTGATGCGCTCTATCATCGTGATTTGTGGCGGAATGATACCATGGCGGCTATTCACTATAATGCCCGGCAGTTTAAGCAAAATGCAAAAAAAGTTGCCCTTTTCCCGGACATTATTATTCCGGGTCATGATCGGGTATTTGACAACCTCAGCGGTCAATATCTGCGAGGTGATTACTTAATAATATAGTAAGGGGATACCTGTACTCCATTTTTGACAGATGCTTGTGATACGAGTCAATGGGACAAGGGGACAGGTCCCTTGTCCCGCTCCAGGAGATCCAGCTAGGGACAAGGGACCTGTCCCCTAACAAAGGATAGGAGGTGTATTTATGGCAGAAGCTAATTTAAGCCTGCAAATATTACCGGTAGTAGAAGAAGACAAGATATATGCCATAGTTGATAAAGTAATCAAAGTTATTCAGGACTCACAATTGAAATATATAGTGGGTCCGATGGAGACAACCATAGAAGGCGATGTGGATACGCTTTTGAGTCTGGTTAAAAAGTCTCTGGAGGTCTGTAAAGAAGCTGGGGTTCCACGAGCAGTAGCAGTAGTGAAAATTGACTATAAACCTGCTGGAGTGACTATGGATGAAAAGATCAGCAAGTATCGTTAATAAAATAATTCCCTATGTAACTGGCTTAATCCTGTTGCTGATTTGGGAGATAGCGGTCAGATTAAACCATTTACCCGCCTATATCTTACCCAGTCCGCTGCAGATCCTAAAAACGCTGTCTGAAACCTGGCCCTTGCTGATAAAACATTCAACCAGCACCCTGGAAGAAGCGATTCTAGGTTTTATATTAGCAATCGCCACAGCCTTTGTGGCTGCATTTATACTTAACCATTTTTACTGGTTAAATCAGGCGGTATACCCGTTACTAATCGTATCCCAGACAGTACCCATTATTACTCTGGCACCGCTGTTTCTAATATGGTTTGGCTGGGGAATATTGCCGAAAATTCTGGTTGTAATCCTGGTTTGTTTTTTTCCGGTAGTTATCAGTCTTTTGAATGGTCTTAACTCAGTTGATCCAGATTTAATAAACCTGTTTCGTTCAATGGGGGCCAACCGTATGTCTATCTTCAAAATGGTAAAGTTGCCCGCCGCTATGCCGAGCTTTTTCTCGGGACTGAAGATATCAGCCTCCTATAGTATCATGGCGGCCGTAATAGGTGAATGGCTGGGTGCTCAACAGGGTTTAGGATATTTTATGACCATAGCTCAGAAATCTTTTCGGGTGGACCGGGTGCTGGCCGCAGTAATGATTATTGCAATATTAAGTCTGTTGATTGTAAAAGTAATAGACTTGGCCGAATGGTTGTTGACACCCTGGAACCGTCGGCAGGAAGAATGGGAAATAAGGTAGATATCAATTTTGTGATTGGGAGGTTGTAAACGGTGTTAAATAAATGTGCAGCAATATGGGATGAGGTAAGAGCCAAGAGTCCACTGGTTCATTGTATAACCAATTATGTAACCATAACGGATGTGGCCAATATTGTTCTAGCCGCTGGGGCCTCGCCGGCTATGGTTGAGAATCCTGCAGAGGCTGGCGATTTTGCCCGTATTAGCAATGCTCTCTATTTGAATCTGGGCACTCTTACTAGTGAACAAGAACTGGCGATGCTCGAAGCTGTTAAAGGTTCCGCCTTCTCAGGGGCACCAGTGATAGTAGACCCTGTGGCTTGCGGGGTCATACCCCGTAAAGTCAAGATGTTAAAAAGAATTATTGAAAATGGTAAGATTGCTTGCATTAAAGGCAATAGTGCTGAAATTAAAAGCCTGGCAGGAGTAGAGACTCAAGCCAGAGGAGTTGATTCATTGGATAAGGGTGAAGGATTAGAACAGGCCTGCCAAGTCCTGGCGGAAATGGAGCATACAGTAGTTGCTGCTACTGGAGCAGTTGATGTTGTGGCAGATTTTAAGAAAAATGTAGCTTTTTTAAAAAATGGGACTTCTTTATTTAGCTCCATTACTGGGGCTGGATGTATGGTTGGCGGGGTAGTATCGGCATGTATCGGGGCAGCTCCTCTGGAACCGTGGCTGGCCACTATAACTGGACTAATTGCTTTTAATATCGCCGGTGAACGGGCAGCCAAAATATCCGGAGAAAATCCAGGAACCTTCCACAGTTTATTGTTTGATAACTTGTACCACCTACGGGGAGCAGACATTGTTAAAGAAGCTCAGGTGGAATGGAGAGAATAGGGGTGATAGTCCATTAAGAAACTGATGTTTTTCATTGATTTTGATGGCACGATTACCAAGCAGGATGTCTGTAGTGCCATGGTAACCAAATTTGCCAAAGAAGGCTGGGAGAAAATCAATCTCCAATGGGAGGAAGGTACCCTGTCCACGGAAGAATGTGCTCAGCTTACTCTGGAACTTATGGATGTTGAACCCGAGCAATTAGACGTCTTTTTCGAAAAAACGGAGATTGATAATACTTTCATAGAATTTGTTGCATGGGCTGAGCATCAGGAATATCCAGTTTCTATTCTAAGCGACGGTTACGATAATTATATAAAGAAGGTTTTAACCCGCTATGGATTAGAAATTCCCTATTATGCCAATCACCTGGAATATGAACAAGGCTGGCGGATAAAGTGCCTGCATGGGGATAAGGACTGTCAAAAATGTGGGGTATGTAAGACGGAGTTAATGCAGGAGCTGGTGCAGCCCGGATATATTAGCATTTATATTGGAGATGGTTACTCGGATATATGCCCGGCTGAATATGCTGACATAGTATTTGCAAAAGACAGCCTGGCACGCTTGTGCAGAGAAAAGGGTATTCCTTTTCACCCGTATGAAGATTTTTGTGATATCAGGATAAAAATCCAGGAAATTATCGAGAGTTAAAACCAAGAATAACTTGAGTATAGTGATGTATGAAGGCAGGTAGCTTTTTCATCAATTTTGATGCGAAAGGGAGTGAGCAATGTGCTGTTAAATGGCAAGGAAATGAACTTTGAGACGAATGTCTCGATACTTAAATTGCTGCAGCAGCTGAAATTAGATGCAGATAAAATAGTTGTTGAGGTCAATATGGAGATTGTTCCTCGAGAAGACTACTCGAGGCTTCTCACCGGAGGAGATGAGGTGGAAATAATCAGCTTCGTGGGAGGAGGTTAATTTGAACATTTTCCTTAATGAAAACTCGTTAAGCGTTGATGATGGTATTACAGCCTATGAGATAAAAAATCAGTATAAACCAGATGCTGATGTAGTTATACTAAATGGTTTTATGATAAAGCAAGATGCTATTCTACGTGCCGATGATTGCTTAACTCTAATCCAAAAAGGAACTGTTCCTGATCGGGATGAACTGGAAGCTCAATTAATTGCCCGCCACACCCCTGGAGTTTTTCAAAAAGTGAAAAAGGCACGGGTAGGAGTTGCCGGTCTGGGCGGATTAGGCTCTAATGTGGCCGTTTCTCTGGCCAGAACCGGGGTTGGTAAGTTGTTGTTAGTCGACTTTGATGTGGTCGAGCCCAGTAACCTGAATAGACAACAGTACTTTATCAATCACCTGGGTAGATACAAGACCGATGCATTAAAAGAAATTATCTATCAAATCAATCCCTTCATAGATATTGAGACCAGGAATATCCTCCTTGATCCATCCAATATTGTGGATTGCTTTAAGGATGTGGAAATTATAGTAGAGGCTTTTGACAACCCGCAATGCAAAGCTGATCTGGTCAACACCATTTTGGCTAAATATCCAAATAAATATATTGTTGCAGCGTCCGGTATGGCTGGTTATTTCTCCAGCAATACCATCCAAACCAAAAAGATGAGGAGAAACTTTTTTTTGGTTGGTGATGGCGTGTCTGCCGCTCAACCAGGGTGCGGCCTTATGGCTCCCCGGGTGAGTATTGCCGCCGGGCATCAGGCCAATGCAGTTTTGAGAATCATTCTAGGTGAGAATAATATTTAGACCAGGGAGATGGGGCAATGGATAAGTTAGTTATTGGTGGAGTCGAATTAAGGTCACGGTTGTTTGTGGGGACAGGCAAGTACGCAAATGATAAAGTTATCCCGTCAGTGATAGAAAACAGCCAGGCCCAGGTAATCACTATGGCTTTAAGAAGAGTTGATATTGGTTCCCAGCAAAAAAATGTTGTGGATTATATCCCTCTGGACTGTATTTTACTTCCTAACACCTCGGGAGCCAGGAATGCTGAAGAAGCAGTCCGGATAGCCCGGTTGGGAAGAAATATGGGATGTGGCAACTGGGTCAAAATTGAAGTTATTTCCGATAATAAGTACTTGCTGCCTGATAATCAGGAGACCGTAAAAGCCACAGAAATCTTGGCCAGGGAAGGCTTTGTGGTACTTCCCTACATTAGTCCTGATCTGATGACCGCTAAAAGGCTGGCAGAGGCAGGTGCCGCCGCCGTAATGCCATTAGGATCGCCGATTGGTACCAATCGGGGATTGAGAACCAAAGAACTGGTGCAGATAATCATTGATGAGATAGATCTGCCGGTAATAGTTGATGCTGGAATAGGCAAGCCTTCTGAGGCGGCTGAAGCTATGGAAATGGGAGCCCAGGCAGTACTGGTCAATACTGCGATTGCCACCTCGGAGGACCCGGCTATGATGGCCCAGGCTTTTGCTCTGGCCGTAAAAGCAGGTCGTTTGGCCAGGATTGCCAAACTGGGTCAGGAAAGCCGTTATGCTCAGGCCTCTTCCCCGTTAACCGGGTTTTTGACTAGAGGTGCTCTATAATGAGTTTTTATGATTACTTTTCGAGATACAAAGACATAGATGTTAATAAGTACTATAGCAGTCTTACCAGTAACGAAATTCAAAGGATTATTTGCAAGAATAACATAGATGAATATGAGTTCATGGCCTTACTATCTCCGCAGGCGGAAGAGTTTTTGGAACCTATGGCTCAAAAAGCGCACCAGTTGTCCCTGCAGCATTTCGGAAAAACTATACAGCTGTTTACCCCGATGTATGTTGCCAATCATTGTGTAAACAAATGCGCCTACTGTAGTTTTAATGCTGAGAATAAGATAAATAGAAAAGCAATGACAATGGAGGAAGTTGAACGGGAGGCGCAAGCCATCGCGGTCACCGGGCTCAAACATATACTATTCTTAACCGGTGAATCCAGGACAAAAAGCTCGGTCGCCTATATTTGTGATGTTGCCCAGGTTCTTAAAAAGTATTTTGATTCCATTTCTATTGAAATATATCCCTTAACCGTGGAGGAATATGAACAGGTAGCGGCTGCAGGTGTAGACGGTTTCTGTATGTACCAGGAAGTATATAATGAAGAGGTTTATGATCGAGTTCATTTAGGTGGCCCCAAAAAAGACTACCGTTTTCGGTTGGAAGCTCCGGATCGGGCCTGCCTTGGCAGAATGAGGTCAGTCAGTATAGGAGCCCTTCTGGGACTGTATGACTGGCGTTCAGAGGCTTTTGCCACTGGTCTGCATGCCTATTACCTGCGCAATACCTATTCCGATGTGGAAATAGCAATTGGTGTACCCAGAATAAGGCCCCATGTTGGAGTCTTTGATGAAGTTGGGGTTGTCAGCGACAAGAATCTGGTCCAAATATTGCTGGCTTATCGGCTGCTGCTGCCCAATGCCGGAATTACCATAACCACTCGGGAAAGCCAGGAGTTGCGGGATAATTTAATTCCGCTGGGAGTAACCAAAATGTCGGCCGGAGTAACCACTGAAGTAGGCGGGCATACTTCCTCCCATAGTTCCGACAGCCAGTTCGAAATTGCCGATCCCAGAAGTGTGAGCGAAATGAAACAGGCTATTTTAAACCATGGATATCAGCCGGTCTTCAAAAATTGGATGGCTATTTAGTATGAAACGGGGCAGGGCTCATGAAACTTTATCTAGTAACTAACCGGAAATTAGCCGCGGGAGGCAATCTTCTGAGGGTAATCGGTCCAGCCATTGAGGGAGGTATCGATGCGGTTATCCTACGAGAAAAAGACTTACCAACTAATCATTTATTACTAATAGCTCTGCAGATAAAAAAAATAATTGCCAACCGTAGGGTTTCTATCATTGTAAATAATAATCTGGAAGTAGCCAATACTATTCGAGCCGATGGTTATCATACCAGTTTTCGTGACTTCATGCAGCCAAAACCGCGTTTTGATGGATGGAACGGAGTCTCAGTACATAATCTTGACGAAGCCATCAGGGCAGAGCAAAACGGTGCCAGCTACCTTCTGGTTAGTCATATATTTGCTACTGCTTGTAAGCCAGGGTTAGAGCCGAAGGAGGTTGATTTAATTAAGAAAATTAAAATGAATGTCAATATTCCAGTCATAGCTCTCGGGGGGATAAATCCTGGGAATTGCAAACAAGTATTGGATGCCGGTGCTGACGGGATTGCCGTCATGTCGTTTATTATGCAGGCGGATGATCCATGTAGAGCATCCAACATGTTGAAAAGCAAGTGTTAGGTCAGGCCTTTGCCAACATCATGGCAAATAGTAAATATGAAATGAGAGGATGTTGATTATGAAGAAAAATGTGGTCATTGCGTTGATTATAAGCTTGCTGGTTCTGAGCCTGGCGGGATGTTCTTCCCCCAAAGCAGTCCCACCCAAGGCAGCTCCTGAAAAGATTACGCTTATGTTGGACTGGTTTCCCAATACCAACCATAGCGGGTTATACGTAGCCCAAGACCAAGGCTATTATGCGGAAGAAGGCTTGGATGTCAGCATAGTACAACCATCGGAAGGGGGCAATCCTCAGCTTATTGCGGCGGGTAAGGCCGACTTTGCGGTAAGCTACCAGGAAGAAGTCACTACCGCCCGTTCTCAGACCATTCCGGTAGTCGCTTTGGCAGCCGTTATTCAACACAACACCTCCGGGTTTGCGTCACCAGTTGGCAAAAACATCAAAACCCCCAAAGACTTTGAAGGCAAAACCTATGGAGGATGGGGATCTCCTTCCGAAGAAGCTGTATTGAAAGTGTTAATGGCTAAATATGGAGCTGATTTTAACAAGCTTAAAATTGTTAATATAGGTTCAGCTGATTTCTTCGCCAGCATGGAGAAGGGTATTGACTTCTCCTGGATATTCCAGGGATGGACTGGAATTGAAGCTCAGACCAAGGGAATGGCTCTAAACTTTATTAACCTGAAAGACGAAGATAAAGTGTTCGATTATTATACCCCGGTTATCATCACCAGCGAGGCCAAAATAGCACAGAATCCGGAACTGGTCAAGAAGTTCATGCGAGCTACTGCTAAAGGCTATGCTTACGCCATTAAAAATCCCGATCAAACTGCGGCGATTTTGGTAAAAAGCGTGCCAGAGCTGAACAAAGATCTGGTTGCCGTCAGTCAAGCTTATCTCTCCCAACAATATCAGGCTGACGCCCAGCGTTGGGGGGAAATGAAGCCGGAAGTGTGGAAAAACTATGCCGACTTTATGTTTGCAAACCAGTTGATTGATAAGAACATCCAGACTGATCAGGCTTTCACCAATAAATACTTACCGGAATAGGAGGCCATACTTTGGCGGGAATTAGAGTTTGCCAGGTGAACAAGACTTTGGACAGGGTATTAACCCTGTCCAATATCTCCCTCTGCCTGGAATGTCATGAGTTCGTGGTTATTCTTGGTCCCAGCGGCTGTGGTAAAAGCACCCTACTAAATATCATAGCTGGTTTGATTGTTCCTGATCAGGGACGGATTGAGATCGGGGGCATTGACTGGACCGGGCGCACCGGCAGGATTAGCTATATGCAGCAGAAGGACCTGCTCTTGCCTTCCCGAGATATTTTAAACAATGTCTGTATTCCTTTAATATTGAAAGGAATGGATAAGCAAGCAGCCTATGCAACTGCTAACATGTATCTTAAGGATTTTGGTTTGGATGGTTTCGAGAAGTATTATCCCCGGCAGCTCTCGGGGGGAATGCGACAGCGAGCTGCGCTCCTGCGCACCTATCTTTTTACCAGTGATATAATGCTTATGGATGAACCTTTTGCCGGACTGGATGCCATAACCCGCCGCAAAATGCAGCTCTGGCTAAAGGAAATCTGTGCAAACTATAAACCTACAGTTTTATTTGTTACGCATGATATTGATGAAGCACTGTTATTGGCTGATAGTATCTATGTGTTTTCCCCGCGTCCGGCTCAGATAAAATTGCACATCGAAGCCTTCTCAGCTTCAAATATTCCCAAGGAAGATGTAAAGCGGCAAATTTTATCGTATCTGGAATTCGATTGACGTATAGGTTGATTACATAGATTACTTTTCGAATTTAACCACAACATTAAGTATTTCGGGACGATTGCCAATGCGGATAGGAGGACCCCAGGTACCATATCCACAGGACACGATGATTTGAAAATTGTTTTTACGCAGATGCCCCCAATCCTGTTCATAAATAGCACCGGTAATAAAGTTGTTGGGAAACATCTGACCCAGGTGGGTGTGGCCGGAGAACTGCAGATCAACACCTGCCTTTTCCGCCATATCCAGATTAAAAGGCTCATGATCCAGCATTATTATAGGCAGTTTATCCTTATCAATTTCGGCCATAATCTCAGACAAATCCAGTCTCTCTGCGCCGTTAAAACGATGCCGGGATGCATCGTCGCGCCCGACCAAATAGAAACCGCCCAGTATTTCAACCGTCTGATCACGTAACATCGTAATCCCCGCCCGATTTAAGAATTCAATGGTAGCCTCGGCATTCCCGCTGATATATTCATGATTACCCATAGCAGCGAAGGTGCCCAGACGGGGCTGCAAGGTCTGCAGGACTTCGGGCATTTCACGCTCTGTAGCCAGATCTACACCTTCATCGATGATATCGCCGGGCAGGAGGATCAGATCCGGCTTCAGAGAGTTGATGAGGCCAGTCATTTGCTGGAGACGATCGATACCAACGATCCAGCCCAAATGAATATCCGATACTACTACCACCCGCATACTATCCATGGTACTGGATTTTTTATTAAGAGTTATTTCATAATTGCGTACTATTGGATGAAGGGAGTTCCAGGTTCCATACATCAGTAGTATGGTAACTAGGGCCAGGACCCCCACTATTACAAAATGATAATATCCTCTCAGGCCAGGAGGGAGGATATCTGTCCTGCGAACGATGAGACGAGCCAGGTCACTGATTATTAAGATAAGGATTAGGTAATACATAGCCGCCAGCCAGCATGAGCTGGCATAAATAAATACTTTACCAAGGGTTTGAGGCAGGTAATGAATAACTAAACGACTCAGTGGAAAAGAAAGGGCGAACAAAGTAACTGCCCTAGCCCAATAGGTTGCCGGGCGATTGGAGGTGCAGAAAGTGTTAAAGGCCTGATAACCGCGCAGGCCAATATAGTAGTTGCAAAGACCATATATTAAGAAGAAAATGCCAAAGAACATAGATGTTTTCCAATTCATATTGTAAATACCGCCTCGATCTTGCGTCTTAGCAGATAATGTATTTTTCTATCTGTTGGCGCATTAGAAATTAACTGCTTTACATCTATTCTACAGGTATTATAATAAATGTTGACTATTAATATCCACAGCGGGTTAAATTACAGATTTATTGTTACATAGGGGGCAGGGTTGGTTTTGATAAGACAGTTAATTCGCTGGATATTTGGTCAGAGGATGGCCACCAGCAAACTGAGCGAAGAAAAATTGAGTGTTTTCTGGGGGATGCCTATCCTATCGAGTGATGCCATATCCTCAGTGGCTTACGCTGTGGAGGAATTACTGCTGGTATTGATACCGGTTATAGGTGCTGCTTCATTTTTTTGGATGCCGCGCCTGGCAGTAGTCATTATTATTCTGCTGCTAGTTTTGACTTTTTCCTATCGGCATGTGGTAGACGCTTATCCCCATGGAGGAGGAGCCTATATTGTCGCCAAAGAAAATATAAGCCCTTTGGCTGGACTGGTAGCCGGGGCCTCATTATCCGTTGATTACTCCCTTACTGTGGCGGTTAGTATATGCGCCGGTACCGCCGCCATAACCTCCGCTATACCCGTTTTATTTCCTCATCGGGTTGGTATTGCCGTACTTTTAATAGTATTGCTCATAATTGCCAATGTTCGAGGCGTGCGCGAGTCAGCTCGTATATTCAGTTTTCCCACTTACGCTTTTATTTTTTCTATCATCGCCCTGGTAGTGGCGGGAATTATAAAACATGCTGCGGGAATCGCTGCAGATATTCCCATACCGGCTGCGGAACCGATAACATTTGGAACGCAGGCTGTTACCCTGTTCCTGTTATTGCGGGCTTTTTCCTCTGGATGTAGTGCAGTTACAGGTATTGAGGCAGTAAGTGATGCTGTGCCCAACTTCAAGGATCCTGCTCCTCGTAATGCTAAATTTGTTTACGTCTTGTTGACCCTATCTATTATTATATGCTTCGGAGGGGTAGCATATCTTGCCAACCTTTATCATACCGTACCTAATGACCGACAGACTATACTCGCTCAAATAACTTTAGATGTATTTGGCCATGGCGGCATGTTTTATTTTATTCAGGCGACAACTGCCGTAATTCTAGCCATGGCAGCCAATACGGCTTTTGCCGGGTTTCCTACCCTGTTATCGGTAATAGCCCAGGATGGTTACGCACCCAGGCAGCTCAAACTGCGCGGTCACCGTTTGAATTTCACGAACGGAATAATGAGTTTAGGTTTCGTGGCTGTAATACTGGTAGTGGCCTTTAAGGCGGATACTCATCTACTGATCAATCTGTATGCGGTAGGTGTATTTACATCGTTTACTCTTTCCCAGGTTGGTATGCTCGTTCTCTGGTTTCGCCGGAAGACCCCGGGTTGGCAATACAAAGCTTTGGTGAACGGACTGGGAGCATTAACTACTTTTACCGCGGTGGTTATTATTGGAGTGACCAAATTTACTGAAGGCGCCTGGATTGTATTCGTGGTAGTACCGGCTATTGTTATTATTATGTTGAAAATAAAAGCTCATTATCAATCGGTTGCCCAGCAACTGGATATTGCTAATGACACTTTGAGCCAGATACAACTGGTTTCCTCCTATTCTCATCACGTTATTGTGCCGATTGACAGTCTGAATGCTATGGTAGTAAAAGCCTTACGTTATGCTCGGACGATGACCGCTAATGTTGAAGCTTTTCATATTGAGACTTACGAAGGGGAAGCAGACAAGCTGAAAAAGAAGTGGGCTATATTAAACAGTGATATTCCTTTGATTATTAGGCATTCGCCATATAGAGAAGTAGTTGGCCCGCTTAAAGAATACATTGATTCAGAAGAACACGGTTCCCAACCCGGTGATATCATTACTGTCCTATTGCCCCAATTCTTTGTGCCAAAATGGTGGCAGACGATTCTTCACAATAATACCAGCTTGTTCATCGCTAATGCTATGTTCAGCAAACGCAATGTCGTGGTATCGATTCTGCCTTTCTATCTGGAAGATTTGAACCGGTACAAAACCAAGATAACCACTTTAGCACCGCAACCATCCAAACAATTGGAGAAGCAGGAGTGAAATAGCCATAAGCCGCTTAAATGTTGATTAGGCGGCTTTTTGTTTTTCGAAAGGATGGGATTCAATGAGCATTCTGGGTAAAAAACTTTGGCGTTACATAAAACGCAATCTGGGCCAGTTCTTGGCTGTAGCGACGGTCGTTATGGCAGGCATTATAGTCTATATTGCCATGAGCAGTTCTTACTTCATCCTAAGTCAATCGCGGGAACAATTTTACCGGGAAAACAATTTTGCTGATTATTATTTTCAGGTGGTAAAAGCCCCCGAGGGAATAGTAAAACAACTGGAAATGGTGACTGGGGTAAAGAGTATTACGGCTAGGATTCAGCGCGATCTGCCAATCATTAAAGAAAATGACGAGCGGGGCACTGCCCGAGTGGTGGGCTATAATTTACCTATGGAAAAGGAATTAAACCGCCTCACCCTGGTACAAGGCCGGTCTTTTACCTATAACCAAGGGGGCAGCACCACCGAAGTTGTACTGGATCCCAAATTCCTGGCTGCTAATAATCTGGGTTGGGGTGATCAAGTCACCGTGGTAGTGGACGGTAAAGAGGTATTTCTGACGGTAGTAGGTTCTGCCATTAGTCCGGAATTTATATATGCCATGAAAGACAGTGCCGATATTTTGCCTGATCCGAAGCAATTTGGCATTTTTATGTTAGAAAACGGCCAGGCTCAGCAAATCTTCAATATGCCAGGCCAGATAAACCAAGTGCTGCTTGAATTCACACCCGGTGCCGACCAAACTCAGGCGGTAGAGGCAATCAAAGCAATTCTTCGACCGTATGGTATCCTGGCATCTTATCCCCGCCACGATCAGCTCAGCCATGCCATTTTACAGGGAGAATTGGACCAACTACGATCTGTAACTTTATTCCTGCCGGTAATATTTCTGGGTATTGCCGCTGCTATCCAATATGTAATCCTGCGGCGTTTGATTAGGGCCCAGCGAACCCAAATCGGGATAATGAAAGCCATAGGTTATGATAACTTCCAGATCATGCTGCATTACAGCTCTTATGCAGTTGCGGTAAGCTTAACCGGAGCCTTGGCAGGAACTTGGCTGGGAACAATTCTATCCGGAAGTATAGCCCAAATGTATGCTAGTTTCTTTAATCTGCCGGGAATAACACAGGGATATAACCTGCAAGCAATATTATCTGGTCTGATATTGAGTCTGAGTATCGGTACCATTGCTGGAGTTAGTGCTTCCCGGAGCGTAGTGAGCATCAACCCTGCTGAAGCTATGCGTCCCGAGCCACCCCGGAGCAGCGGCCAGAGCATCGTAGAGAAATGGCCGCTCCTATGGACTAGACTGAGTCCCGCCTGGAAGATGACTCTCAGGAATATGGGCCGCAACCGAGGCAGATTTGGAGTTACGGTACTAGGGGTGGTTTTCGCAGTGGGCCTATTGGTCATCTCCTTTTTTACAAATGATGCGGTGGATTACATAATGCAGCGCTATTTTTATGAGGGTCAATCCTATGATTTATCGATCCGTTTCAATTCTCTGCTGCAGGAAAGCGAACTGCTGAATATAAGCCGCATGGACGGGGTGCAGAAGGTGGAGGCTTTTCTGGAACTGCCGGTGAAACTCCACTATGGAGGCCGGAGTGAAGATGAGGTTTTGATCGCCTATCCCTCTGATCTGACTATGAAAAAACTGGAAAGTGGCAAGGGTGAACCTATTCGGGTACCGACGGAAGGTATACTGATAAATTCGAGAACAGCCGCAAAATTAGGGGTCCCAAGGGGAGCGACTGTAGAAGTGGAGACCCTTCTGCCAATCGGCCCGGCACATTTTGATAACGTTGAGATTTTGGGAGAGACCCGACAGCTGATTGGAGGAGGCTCATTTATCGACCTGCAGCGAGCCAACCTTATTCTGCAGGAGAGGAACCTGATTTCCGGAGCTATGCTAAAAGTGGAACCTGATAAGCTTAGTATAGTGGAAACAGAAATCAACAAAATGCTGGGAGTGGCTTCGGTCTTAAGTCGCCAAAAGGAACTGCAGAATTTCGAGAAGAACCTGGAGAGTATGATTTATTCGATAGCGATGATGGTTCTATTTGCAGTAGTGCTCGGTTATGCTATCGTTTATAATTCTTCGGTAATGAATTATGCGGAGAGACAGCGTGAAATTGCTTGTTTGCGAGTTATGGGCTATACCAGCCGAGAGGTATCTTCATTACTGCTAAAAGAGAATATTTTGCATTTAATTATCGGGGTGGTGCTGGGTCTGCCTTTCGGACGATTTGTAGCGCAAGCCTATGTCCAATCAGTAAGCACCGATTTATATACCCTGCCGGTAGTTATTTATCCATTAACCTATCTATTTTCGGCAGTGGGAGGTATTATTTTTATAGGATTGGCCCATCGGGTGGCCTTGAAAGGTATTAAGAACCTGGATATGGTAGCAACCTTGAAAAACAATGATTAATCGAGGGCATATTAGCGATAAATCCTGTTTATGGGGGGATAGAAGATGGAGCGCAAGGTGCTGATGAGTCTGGAAAAGATTAAGAAAACCTATGATATGGGAGAAGTCAAAGTAGAAGCTTTGAAAGAAAGTTCCCTGGATATTTATGAGGGCGAAATGCTGGTTATTCTTGGCCCCAGTGGTTCTGGCAAAAGTACCCTGCTGAACATTATGGGGGGAATGGATTTACCTACCAGTGGGGAGATAACCTTTAACGGTGAGAAACTGAGCAAGGCCAGCGAGGCGGTATTAACCCACTACCGCCGCAATCAGGTAGGCTTTGTATTCCAGTTTTATAACCTCATACCGGATTTAACCGCTCGAGAAAATGTAGAACTGGCGGCTAATCTGGTCAAGAACCCTCTACCCATTGAGGGAACTTTGATCGAGGTGGGGTTGGAAGAACGGCTGGATCATTTTCCTTCCCAAATGAGCGGTGGTGAACAACAGCGGGTATCAATCGCTCGGGCGGTAGTTAAGAATCCGCGCATACTCTTATGTGACGAACCTACCGGCGCCCTGGACTATCAGACCGGTATTTTGATTCTGGCTGTGCTGAAAAAGATCAATGAGGAAAAGGGTTGTACCGTAATTCTAATTACCCATAATACGGCCATTGGCGATATAGGGGACCGGGTAGTAAGAATGCGCAGCGGGGAGATTGCCAGTGTCACCGAGAATCCTAATCCGCTGTCACCGGAAAGGATTGAATGGTAATGGGTATTCTGGGGAGAAAGCTGGGGCATTTTATTAAGCATAACATGGGCCAGTTTCTGGCTGCGACTGCGGTGGTTACCATAGGTATCATGGTCTATATTTCTATGAATACCACCTATAACAATCTAAGCCAGTCCCAAACCAGATTTTACCGAGATAATAATTTTGCCGATTATTATTTTCAAACGGTTAGAGCTCCTCAGGAAATTGTGAAACAGATTGAAAGGGTACCCGGGGTTAAGAGGGTCACCGGGAGGATTCAAAAAGATCTGCCGATCATCAAGCCCAACGATGAACGGGCTACCGCCCGCCTGGTAAGCTACACTCTACCGTTAGAAAATCAGCTCAACAGCGTTACGGTGGAACAGGGCAGGGTATTTGCCGCCAACCAGAGCAGCAGCAATGTTGAGGTGGTTTTGGATCCGCAGTTTGCACCTGCCAATCACCTCAGCTGGGGAGATTCCATAATAGTGGTGGTGGACGGGCGAGAAAGATTCTTTACCGCAGTTGGCTCAGGGAATAGCCCTGAATTTGTATATCCCATGAAAAATGCCGCCGATATTCTTCCCGATCCTCTAAAATTTGGTATATTTATGGTAGAAAAAGGACAGGCCCAACAACTATTAAATATGAACGGACAAATCAACCAGGTCTTGCTGGAATTTTCACCTGGAGCTGATCAGACTCTGGTGCTTGAATCAGTAAAAGATATTCTCAAGCCCTATGGACTTCTAGGTTCCTACCCGCGCAAATATCAACTCAGTCATGCTGTCTTACAGGCGAAATTAGATGGTATCAAATCTGTAGCATTATTTCTTCCCTTGATTTTTTTGGCCATGGCAGCTGTTATTCAACTTATCATCCTGCGACGGATGGTCAAGACCCAACGCACTCAAATCGGGGTAATGAAAGCACTGGGTTACAATAGTACTCAGATAATGCTGCATTATACCGCTTATGCTCTAGCGGTCAGCATCCTGGGAGCAATCTTCGGGATAATTCTAGGCTTACTAATGGCTGGCGGTATATCCAGCCTTTTTACCCAATATTTCAACCTGCCGGGCGGGCTGCAGCCACTCAACCTCACAACTATATCTTTTGGCTTGTTGCTCAGCCTGGGAATTGGAATAGTAGCTGGTCTTACCGGTTCTCAAGGAGTGTTGCGTATAAATCCTGCTGAGGCGATGCGTCCCGAGCCTCCTCAGAATGGCAACCAGAGCCTGCTGGAAAAATGGCCGCTTGTTTGGCGCAGCTTTACACCGGGATGGAAGATGACCTTCAGGAATATTGGCCGGAACCGGGCTCGATTTGTTATAACCATGGTTGGGGTAATATTTGCGGTAGGGCTTTTAATAATAGCCTTTTTTTATAATGATGCGGTTGATTACATTATGCAGAAGTCGTTTAATCAGGGGGATCGCTACAATCTAACCGTGCGTTTCAACTCTTTAATTCCAGAACATGAGCTATTAAATATTAGCCGCATTGATGGGGTGCAAAAGGTGGAAGCCTTCATGGAAATGCCGGTTAAAATTCATTACCGGGACAAGGCGGAAGACGAAGTCCTGCTCGCTTATCCAGTTGGTCTCAGTATGAAAAAATTTCAGGGTGAAAACGGGCAGTTGATTAACATCCCGCCTGACGGGATTATTATCAATCAGCGAACCGCGAATAAACTGGGGATCAAGGTCGGGGACGAAGTGGAAGTGGAAACGTTGCTGCCGATTGGACCTATCCATCTGGATAACGTGGAGATAGTGGGCGTTACCCAGCAATTATTTGGAGGAGGGTCATACATTAATCTGGAGCGGGTTAATCGTATCTTGCAAGAGAGCCATCTGGTTTCTGGGGCAATTATTGATGTTGAACCGGGCCAAGAAAGCTTGGTGGAGAGCGAAGTCAACCAGATGTTAGGGATAACTTCAGTTTTAAGCCGCCAGAAGGAGATTCAAATCTTCCAGGAAGATATGAGCGTGGTTACCTCAGCGGTTTCTATTATGATATTCTTCGCGGTTGTACTGGGTTTTGCCATAATATACAATGCTTCCGTTATTAACTTTGCGGAAAGGCGTCGCGAGCTGGCTTCCCTAAGGGTAATGGGCTTTACGATTCAAGAGATATCTTCCTTGCTGCTTAAGGAAAATATCATTCTGTTGGTAGGCGGGATCATTCTGGGGTTACCGTTTGGACGTTTATTAGTCAAATCCTATGTCCAGTCAGCCAGTACGGACCAATTTACCCTGCCAGTGGTGATCTATCCGTTGACCTATCTATTTTCAGCGATTGGAGGTATTATTTTTGTAATAGTGGCCTATCGTTTTGCAGTAAGAGGTCTAAAGGATCTGGACATGGTAGCTACTTTGAAAAATACCGATTAGTTGGGGAGGTTGGTTATAAATGCGTAAAAAGATTTACTGGGCAATATTATTGGCAATCACCTTGGCAGGATTAGGATATTATCTAGGTACGGCGGCAACCGTAGTAGAAACGGCAACAGTAGGTCAGGGGGGGATTCTACATACGGTAGTAGACACCGGGTACGTTCAATCGGCCCAGAAAATGGACATATACGCCACCCAGGGAGGGCGGGTTATCAGTATACCCGTTAAAGTGGGGCAGAATATAGAAAAAGGTCAGATAATCATGGTGCTGCAGAATAGGGATCTGTCCATGAGTTCCAATCAAGTGCAGATTCAATTAAGCCAGACCAGAGCGGCAGCAGCTGCAGCTGAGGCCGCCATCGAAGAGGGACGTTTGACTTTAGCAGATTCCCAAGCCAAATTTAAGAGAGCCCAAGAGCTATATAATGCTGGGGCTATTAGCCAGGTGGAATATGATGAAACACGTTCCCAACTGGAGATAGACCAGGCCAGTTTTGCAGCCCAGGAAAAAAGTTTGCAGGCAGCTCGTGAGCAGGTCAGCAACTACCAAACCCTGCTAGCCAGCTCTAATCAAAAGGAAGACGAATTACAGGTGAGAAGTCCGATAAATGGAACCTTGATGCAGCTGCCGGTACAGCCGGAACAGGTTATCTCCTACGGAACTTTATTGGCTCGAATAGCCCAGGCCAATGATTTAGAGATAAAGGTGGATTTACTAAGTGATGACCTGGGAGAAATTCAGGTAGGACAAAAAGCCCAGATTACCGCCCCGGTTCTCGGTGATAAAGTTCTGAATGGGGAAGTAATCCAGATATACCCGCAGGCCGAAGAAAAGCAGTCAGCACTGGGAGTAATCCAACGGCGGGTCCCAACCATCATTAAACTGGATGATAAGGGTAATTTGAAACCCGGATATGAGACTCGAGTCAGTATTATTACTGCCAGCAGTGATCATGTTCTGCTGGTGCCTCGGGAGGCAGTCATAAGCAGCGCTAATGGTGAAAAAAAAGTAATGGTGGTTGTCAATGGCCGGGTTGTATTCCGCATAGTTAAAACCGGACTTGTAGACAGTAAGAATGTCGAGATTACCGAAGGACTGAGCTTAGGCGACATGGTGATTAAAGATGCCAGCGTAACTCTGAAAGCTAGTGCCCGGGTTAAAGCTAAGCAGGTTTAGAAATGCAGATAGTGGGTACTCTCATGAAACAGCACCTAACTCACCAGGATGAACTTATGGGAAATTTTATGACCAGGCTGGAGTAAATGCGCAGAGAAAAACTAACCTTAAGAATTGACACTTTATGATAAGTAAATATTTTAAGATTTGGCCTGTTAACAACATCAAGTTGACAGGCTATTTTTTGCGTGGCGCCCACATGGGCACTGACTATAGGGGATAGTCCAGAATGGTGTGAAGGTAACCGTAACCGTTAGGTTAAGACAAGGGTATTCGTGGCGATGCGTGGGTACCACCGAAGGCAGGGTATATGAATTATGAGTTCATAAATTATTTTTGTCTAAAATAGAATGAATATTATTAAGGTCAAGCTTTCCTTTTTTGTTCGTTAGCATAGCCTATAAAAGAACAAAATTTGTATTTGTTACTAAATGAAAGGGAGTGGCTTTATGTCTACAAAATCATGTCATCATCATAAGAAAAAACGTGGACCAAGCAGACCAAATAGGCCTTCAGGTGTCGGTGCCAGCGGTTTAGTTGCCTGGGGTTATGTATATCAGATAGGTACTCAGACTATTGCACAGGGTGCACCGGTCGATTTCAGCAATAATGGTCCTTTAAACGGCATAACTCATACGGTGGGGACTTCTGAGATTGGAATTACCGTCAATGGCACCTATAACATTGCATTCTCTTTATACACAACCAATAATAATCCTCAGGATTGGGGAGTAGCAGTTAATGGTATAGTTCGATCCGAGTTCAATTCTGCGGGTCAGAGTATAACCGGTATTACTTCGCTGGTTCTTAGCGCCGGAGATCGTGTAACCATCCGCAATGTTGCAACATTGCCTGATCCTGCTACCCTTAGACCAAACAGTACCACCACTGCACAGGTATTGATTTACAAAGTGGACGGCTAACCGGATAATTTCCGGCTATCCTGACAATACATTTATATCTCAAGGCAGCGCAACCAGAGCCGAGGCGGTCACAGCATTAGTTATGGCCCTGAAGTAGTAATAATAAGGAAATCGAACATATATCTTAGGCTCCCTCGCACCTAATATGCTGGGAAGTTTAAGCATCTCTGAGGGGTGGTGGTCACTATACCCCCTCCTTTTTTATTTAAGGGTATTAGTTATTGGGTGATAATTAGGGGAAATCTGCGAATTATGGTATATAATTAAAAACATAAGGGCAAATTAACTCCTATCCAAAAATTTAAGGAGGTATGAAAGATGGCAGATGGCAAGATTTTTGTACGGGAACGGCGCAAAATTGGTGAAGGAGAAAAAAAGCCGCGCTTTGTAGTGGTGGGTGCAGCTGGAACTGATTTGAAGATTTTTACAAAACATATAAGGAAAATGGAGATAGAACAAATAGCCCAAATGATTGGTGCCGAGCTGGTAATACTTGAAGCAGGCAAAGATGACGAAGATATAGATGACGAGTAGAAAGGCGGGTTAGATTATGCCCCTCATCCGTGACAGGGACAATAGGAGATTACATGTAAAAAGTAAACTGATGGGTGAGTCGCTGGTCAGCAAGAAATTTATTGACAGCCTCGATTACACAGCAGAACAATTCCGGGCCTTTCCCAATGTCAGTGTGCTGAAAGTTGGGGGTCAGAGTATAACAGATATGGGAGCCAAGGGTGTCCTTCCGGTAATAAAAGAGATTGGCGAAAATGCCGCCCGGCACAAAATGATAGTGTCGACCGGAGGAGGAACCCGTTCCCGGCATATTTATGCGATTGCCATGGAGCTGGGTATGCCCACCGGCATAATATCCAAACTGGGGCAAAGCGTATCAGAGCAGAATGCTTTGATGTTGTCTACCTTATTGAGCCCCTATGGAGGCATCAAGGTAGGACATGACGATATTCCCAAACTGGGAGGTTATTTTGCCCAGGGCTGCATTCCGGTTATCCATGGTATGCCTCCTTATGGCTACTGGGAGCATCCGCCTAAAGTAGGCAGTATTCCACCAAATCGTACCGATGTGGGAGCCTATTTGTTGGCCGAGGTTATAGGAGCCAGGCAATGCATATTTGTTAAGGATGAAGACGGATTATACACGGACAACCCCAAAAAAAATCCGGATGTCGAATTCATTCCCCGCATTGGGGCCGGAGAATTAATAGATCTGGATTTGGACGATATTATTGTTGAACGCGCTGTACTGGAATTTATGTTATGTGCGCGCAGTGTTACCCAGATTCAGATTATTAATGGACTGACTCCCGGCAATATCAGCAAGGCTTTGGACGGGGAGCACGTAGGAACAATAATATACAAAGACAGATAATGCCAATAAATAAGTCGAATTTTATGCAGGAGTTTGTTCTTTTATAGCGAAAGATACTAGATAACTAAATATGCTCCGAGCCAGTCAACCTAAAATTAAAATCATGGTTTTCTGGCCGTTAGGGTGTATCGGGAAACTGATACGCCTCCCATTGTGGAAAGGAGAAGCCATGTTCAACCAATATTAGGGTGAGTCTGCTTTTCGTGACTCGCCTTTTTTATTTGTTTGTTTTTAGGTAACCATAGAATATGGTTGCCTTTATCTGGTGTTGCTTCCAACAATGGGTTTTTAGCTTTCTGAAAGTAGGAATGAAAAAAGATTAGAAGGGAGGATGTTAATTTTAGGAGGGTGACAATATATAGAACAGTGATGCTAACTCGGAGGCAGAATATAAGGAGGTATTATTATGAATAATGATCGAAAAAAGTCAAGGTTACTTACAGCTATTATTTTGGTGGTTATTAGCTGTATATTGATTGCCATGCCTGTACTGGCAGGTCAGGGTAATGGTTCTGGTGGAGGTCAAGATGAGCCTCTTAACCTGGTCTCTTCAACTCCTACTACTGGGGATATGAATTTTCCAATTAACGGGGAAATTAAGCTTAGTTTTAATAAAAATGTAGTTAACCTGGCGGTAAAAGATAGTAATAAAGCTTGTTTCGGGCTTTATAATCCAGATGGCAGCAAACTGCCTATTGAAGTTATCATGCCGGATGACCAGATAAATCCAGAACAAAATCAGAATGTAACGCTTAAGCCTCTACAGGAACTACGCAATGGAACCGCCTATGTGATAAAAATATCACCGCAATTGCAAGCCAAAAACGGAACCAAACTCGGCAAGGAGATTGTGGTCAGTTTCGTAACTATTGCTACCGCCTCTAATTCGACGCCAACTAATTCTGAAGAGAAAGAAAAATCAGCAGTAACCACATCATCTGATAAAGTACCGGAGACAGGCAAGCAAAATTCGAATTTAGCTTACATTGTGATTGTTGGTGCGGTATTGGCAGTTGGTTTAGGGTATCTATATTTTAAGAAAAGTAATAAGAAGTAGAAGGAAGTTATCTAAACCAGCATCCAGGATGTGATATAGGCCAGGCTTGTTGTTATTTATCCGGGTTACTTTTCCATTGGCCTATCCGGAAATAAATGTATGATAGATTTGCAAGTAAACCGGCAATAAACTTCGAGGAGGCTGTGACTGTGATTAAAAAGAACGGGAAAAAGTCAAGGTTGTTTGCGATTATCATTCTGGCTTTGATTGGTTGCCTATTGATGGCTATGCCAGCTCTGGCTGAGTCTACGGGTGATGGAAGCGGCGGGGGGCAGGGTGTACCTCTAGCCCTGGATTCATCTACTCCGGCTGATGGACAGAAGGATGTCCCCCTAACAGGAGAAATCAAGCTTGTATTCAATAAGAATGTTATTTTGATTTAACAATAAGAGATAATAACAAAAATTGTTTTGCGCTTAGTACCGCAGATGGGACTAAGGTATCCATAGAAGTAATTATGGCCGATGATCAATTATATCCGGAAGAAAAAAGAAATATAAGTATCAAGCCTTTGCAGAAATTCCAACCGGGTACTACTTATATACTAAAAATATCACCCCAGTTACAGGCGAAAAATGGCTCAACTCTGGGTCATGAGGTGACGGTTAGCTTTGTTGCCATCGGTGCGGCTGTCAAACCCGTGGAAACTACGCCAGTTAGTGATACCGGACAGGAACAAGCCAATACTAATCAATCCGTACCAACCACGGTAGAAAAAAACGCCGCTGTATCCAGCAATGAACCCAACAGTCCTACAGCTGAAAAAATTCAAACATCGGCAGATAACGAAAAATCGGGCGTAGAGCAATCGCCCGCCGCTGCACCATTGCAAAATAAACAGAAATCTAACCAGGCTTATGCAGTGGCTGCCGGACTAATACTGTTAGTAGTTCTGGGATATGTCTATCTTAGGAAAAGAAATAAGTGATATAAACCAGCCTCTATTTAGGAGTGAATAAAACGAAGAAAAAAATACTATACGCCTTGTTGGTTCTTGGGCCGCTAGCTTTCATATTTATTACCCTTTTTATAGGGAGATATCCGGTTTCAATAGGGGTAGTAGCCCAAATATTGTGGTGTAAGTTCACCTTCAGTACCTGTAATGTGCCGGAAATGTATCAGACTATTGTTTGGGATATTCGCATGCCCAGAGCTATCCTTGGTGCCATGGTGGGAGGCAGCCTGGCAGTTAGCGGGGCAGCTTTTCAGGGATTATTCCGCAATCCCCTAGTAAGTTCAGGAATACTGGGGGTGACTGCAGGGGCTGGCTTTGGGGCTGCTCTGGCTATCATACTTTTTCATGCCACGGCACCTATATACATTTTTGCTTTCCTATTTGGAGGCCTAGCGGTACTGCTCAGTTATCTAATTGGAAGAATCTATAACACCACTCCCACCATAATGCTGGTACTGGGCGGTGTCATTATCTCATCGGTCTTTTCAGCATTAATTTCGCTGGTTAAATATGTAGCTGACCCTACTAATGAATTACCAACTATCGTTTTCTGGTTAATGGGAAGCCTGGCCTCGGCCCGTTACCAGGATATTCTTATCGCGGGTATTCCAATGCTGATTGGAGTAGTTGGCCTACTAGCTATTAGATGGCGAATCAATGTGCTTTCTATGGGTGATAGGGAAGCTCACACGTTGGGAATAAACACCAGATTAAACAAAGGGATAGTAATAGTATGTGCTACGTTAGCTACAGCTGGGGCGGTATGTGTGAGCGGTATTATTGGTTGGGTAGGGCTGGTAATACCCCATATTGGTCGTATGCTGGTGGGTAACGATAACCGGGTGCTGATACCAACCAGTCTTTCCCTAGGGGCATGTTTTATTATCCTGGTTGATAATCTGGGCAGAATTTTAACTGGTTCGGAAATACCACTTGGTATTTTGACAGCTTTAGTGGGGGGACCTTTCTTTGTGTATTTATTAAAGAGTACCAAAGGAGGTGGGTGGTAGTTATTATGCCTTTGCTTGAAGTTGATAAACTTACTTTCGGTTATGACCCACAGGATATTTTTAAAAACATATCCTTTCAGGTAAAAAAAGGAGAAGTCTTCTTCCTTTTAGGACCTAACGGGTGTGGGAAAACTACGCTTCTGGATTGTATATTAGGATTATTAAAGCCCAAGGGTGGAGATATAAGGCTAAATGGAAAGGATACTAAAGGTACACGCTGCGATCATATTGCCAAACAGCTTGCTTACGTGCCCCAGAGTCACGAGAAGACTTTCCCCTATACGGTTTTAGATATCGTTTTGATGGGACGGGCTTCATATATTGGAATGTTTGGTTCGCCGTCAGAGCAAGATATCGATTTTGCCGAGGAAGCACTGGAATTGGTAGGTATAATTCATCTAAAGGATAGGCGATATACTCAATTGAGCGGTGGGGAAGGGCAACTGGTAATGATTGCCAGATCCTTGGCGCAAAAGACTCCCTTAATAATAATGGATGAACCTACTTCCCATCTGGATTTCAAACATGAGATGGTTATTTTGGAAACCATTGTGGAATTGGTTCGGGATACGGGTATATCTATTATAATGGCTACTCATTTTCCTAACCATGCCTTCTATTTTGAGAATAATAGGGTTAATACTAGAGTAGCTTTGATGAATCAGGGCACATTTTTGGTATCAGGAACTCCAACTGATGTAATATCTGAAGAAAATCTATGGTGGCTATATAATATCAATGCCCGAGTGGCCTCTTTTTTTATAAATACTGAACAGGAATTGCGGCAGGTTATACCGATCAGCACCAAATAATTTAAGGCAGATAATTTGGCTCACAACCCCAGTTGTTGATAAATCGAGAGAAGGGAAGATACCCAATGAGATTTTACCAGAATTCTATAATACGCCGCCTGATGGTAATAAGCCTAGTGCTCAGCCTGTTATTATCGGGCGGCTGCACTAAACAGCAAGCAGGGGAGTTACAGTCCAGTAAAGATATCATAACAATTACAGACTGTGTGGGGCGGCAAGTAAAGATTCCGCAACAGATAGAACGCATCGCCTGCCTGTGTCCGGAATCAGGTTATATTCTGGCTATGTTGGGTAAGGGGGATAAAATAGTTGCCGTAGTCAATGGGATTAAGAGAGATATTATTCTTACTGACATGTATCCCCAGATAAAGGAAGCCCCGGTACCCAAGACTGATGAGGTTATAAATATTGAGGAATTAATTAGAGCCAATCCGGATGTGGTTTTTGTTAAGAATGATTTATCGATCAGCGGGGCAGAAGCGGAAAAAATGAATAATAGCAAAATTCCTTTTATGGTCGTCGATTATAGTAGCATGGAGGAACAGCAGTATGCTATTGAAATGATAGGCAAAGTTGTGGGGGCGCCTGATAAGGCCAAGCAGTTTAATGAATACTACCAAGATTGTATCAAACGCGTCCAAGTTCAGGTGGCAGGAATCCCTGTTGAGGAAAGAATAAAGGTATATCACTCTGTAAATGAAGCTACCAGAACTGATATTCAAGGAACCTTGGCAGCTGACTGGACCCAGGCCGCTGGTGCTGTGAATGTTTCAGTGAACCAGAACTTAAAACTATTAGAAGGAAGTTATTATGCTGGTTTAGAGCAGATATTGCTATGGGATCCTGAGGTAATTTTGGTCAATGAAGCTGGAGTGGTGAATTATATGCTAACAAATAAACAATGGTCACCTCTGAAGGCAGTTAAAAATCAAAGAGTTTTACAGTTACCCAGCGGCATTTCTCGTTGGGGTCACCCTTCGTCACCGGAGACACCATTAGCTGTTCTTTGGACTGCAAAAACCTTATATCCGGATAAGTTTACTGACCTGGATATGGCGGCAGAAACCAAATTATTTTATAAGGAGTTCTTCAACTTCCAATTATCGGATGACATTGTAGGGAAAATAATAAGCGGAGAGGGTATGAGAGCAGCCAGACAATAGGGTTACAGGTACTTGGCGAGAGGCTTGTTCTTTCGTCAGAACATAGCGGCCATAATAATGGAGGTTACGGAAGTTTGGATAACCGCTAACTTGACTGATTTGTCAACACAGAGTCTTTAAATAGGGAGGGTCTTGTGTGAGGATATATATCGGAATAGATGATACCGACAGCCTGGAAATAGGCGCAACCGGTCAATCAGCTAATGAACTCAGAAAAATTATAAAAGATAAGGGCTGGGGGGAACCTGAACCAGTAACCAGGCACCAGTTATTATTACATCCTGATGTACCTTACACTTCGCACAATAGCTCCATGTGTTTTATCGTAGACATGGAGCTGGATCAGCTAGACGAATTCATTGCCTGCGCAGCCGACTTTTTGCAAACAATTAGTGCTCCGGGTTCAGACCCAGGACTATGTGTTGCGGTTAATGGCCGTATCAATGATATCGAACTCCTAATGAGCTTTGGATACAGAACCAAAAAGGAGATTGTAACCAAGAAAGAAGCTTATAGGACAGCCCAAAATTGTGGTATGCATCTTTCTGAGCACGGCGGAACCGGACAGGGCGTTATCGGGGCGCTAGCCGGGATTGCACTCCGGATGAGCGGAAACGACGGAAGATTTCAGGGGAGAACGAAGTTGAAAGATATTGGAGAAACAATGAGGGTAGGGTCAATCATAGCAGACACCGAAATAGAAGAAATACAATCAATCGATGGGCATGTACTTGCTGATGATGAAACAATCATAATTGGGGAAAAGATAAAAACAGTTTTACTTGATGGTAAAAGAAAGCTGCTAGTTTACCGAGAAAAGGACGCATGGCATACCTGTAATAATAAACATCTGGAAAATTATTAGGCGGTTGCATTCGGTGAATTAGAATACCGGAAAGATTTTAACCGAAGGTGCATAGTAATTAGGTCGATTGGTGAATTAACCGTCTCCTTTCCCAATATAATTAGATAAATAGTACTAAGAATACGGGAGGCTTATCAGTGAGAATTATTGTTTCAATTGATGATACGGATACAATGAAAATGGATGGGATAGAGGTCAGGGGAACTGGTGAACTGGCTGCTTTAATAAAGCAGGCCATTGAAAACCGGGGCTGGGGCAGATGTGACCCCATTACTCGCCACCAATTACTCATTCATCCGGACATACCATATACCTCCCACAATAGTTCGATGTGTTTCGAAGCGGATATAGAAAAATCCTTTTTAAAGCCCGTGATCGATTATGCCTCTGATTTTTTGTCGCGGGAAAGCGCACCCGATTCAGACCCGGGACTATGTGTAGCGGTTACTGATCAAATAAGACGACCGGGCTGGCTTATCTCCTTTGGTTATATGGCAAAAAATTATGTATTAACCAAACAGGATGCCTATGACCTGGCCGAGATGCTGAGCATTCACCTCTCAGAACATGGCGGCACCGGGCAGGGAGTAATTGGGGCGCTGGCTGGTGCAGGATTGCGACTTAGTGGTAATGACGGGCGTTTCAAAGGCAAATTAAAGATCAAAGCGGAGAATGACATAATAACGACAGGCGATATCTGTCTCCAGGGGAAAGTTGATATGGTAAAGTGTCTGGAGGAAGGAATAGTTCTGCAAAGTGATGATATGATTGTCCTGGGAGATCATATTAAGCCGGTATGGTTGTATGGAAAATCAGTCTTGCCAGTTTACGCAATTAATGAAGAAGGCAGCGCCCGGCCGCATTGGCAAACCTATTCCAAAAGTCAAATGAAGGATTTCTAAGAATTAAGGTAATAACTGGGGGTTAGGTAATAACTAGGGGTCAGACCCCTAGTTATTACGCCCCCCAGTTATTACTCACTTATTGAGGGAGATGAAATATATGTGGGAAATTAGTGGTAAAGGACAACGTGAGTATACCGGAGGTAAGGAAGACTGGGTGGTTGTTGCCCATATTGCCGAGAATTGTCCCTCTTTCAAACCCGATGATGAAGATGAGATGGTTGCTGACGAAGCCCTTTCCTGCTACAACTGCCGCTATCGGCGTTGGACCATAAAATCTTTTACTTGTCTTAAAGATTGATTAACACTAGAATTTAGCAATAGGCCAGAGCGAACAAAAAAGGTTAAGAGCAAGGCAATCGGAAATCCGGTGATTGAGGCGGTATAAGGTATGGGGACACACCTCTTCGAGGAATGTCCATTGGAATGTCCCCGTAATAAGTACGTTGATTGAACTGGATTTCGGATTATCGCAGCTATTAGCCTTTTTTGATGGCCTGAAGCCAGGAGGCAGTTGTGTATACCTAGCTTGCTTATGTTTATGGACGAAAAACACTAAAAGGGATATTATTTACGTATACTATCACAACCCAATTTATTTGGGTATTCTACCAAATAAGCGGGGAACTTCAACTCGCTAGATCGGGTAATATTTCTGAAGGGGAGGATACCTAATGTCAGCAGAAGACAAACAAGGTAATGAATTTAATACTGATTCTGACGCTATGGAAGTGGATGTAAGTCAGCTGGTAACCGTGCTGGATTCAATCAACGGGTTATTCTGTGTGTATAAAACTGACGGGCAGATTGTCTATATGAATAAGAAATTCAGAGATCTGGTTGATTATTCTGAGGAAATTGTTAAGGGTATGAATATCATCGATTTGGCCATTGATCGGCACAAAAAGCGGATTCGGGATAGGATGCGCTCCCGTTTGGAAGAAGGCAAGGAGGGGACCTGGGAACTGCCAATACGAGGCCGGGATGGCAATGAATTTATGGTTATTGCTAAAACTTCGCCCTTATATCAAAAAGAGCATCTGGTAGGCGAAATTCTCCTGGTAGAAGATATAACTGAACGTAAAAAGGCTGAAGCCGAAGTGCGGGATTCACAAAGGCTCCTGGCAGATACCATTGAATCCTTGCCTGATGCCACGGTGGTCATAGACCGCAAGGGCAAAGTGCTTTATTGGAACCGTGAAATGGTGGAGATGACTGGCTTTCTTGCCGCGGATATGGTAGGTAAAGATGACTATGAATATGCTCTGCCCTTCTATGGTATCAGGCGGCCTATCTTAATTGATATGATTGTAGATCCTCGGGTGCGTTTCGATAATCAATATATCTATGTCCATAAAGAAGGCAAGGTTCTTACTACCGAAACCAAGACCGGTAAGCTAAAGGGTAAGGAAAGGATTTTATGGGGCAGAGCCACACCTCTATTTAATACCAGAGGTCAAATAGTGGGTGCCATAGAATCCGTACGGGATATAACTGATCGCAAAGAAGCTGAAGACGATTTGAAGAAAAGTCATGACAAACTGGAAGCTATTTTTAGCGGAACTGTCAGTGCCCTGGCGGTGACTACCGAGAAACGGGATGAATATACTGCTGGGCACCAGCACCGGGTCGCTGCACTAGCCTGCGCGATTGCCAAGGAGATGGGATTGTCCGCTATGATGATCGATGACATCAAAATCGCCGGAACTCTACATGATATAGGTAAGCTATATGTGCCGCTGGATATCCTGAGCCAGTCTGGGAAGCTTACAGAAATTGAGCAGCTTTTCGTAAAGACTCATCCGGCTGCCGGGTATGATATTGTTAAAAATATACCTTTCGATGGTCCGATCGCGGATATCATCCTGCAACACCATGAAAGAATGGATGGATCAGGATATCCCCAAGGTCTTGCCAGGGATAAAATCTTGTTGGAAGCCAGGGTTCTGTCAGTCGCTGATGTGGTGGAAGCTATGGCATCCCACCGCCCTTACCGACCTGCGTTAGGTATTGATAAAGCGCTGGAAGAGATCCAAAGCAATGCGGGTCGTCTTTATGATGAAAATGTGGTAAATGCCTGTGTACGCGTGGTTAGAAATAACAAGTTTGAGTTTAAGGCTGGGCTTTGATTTTCCTGGAGCATTGGAATTGTTATAGGTTTCTCCAGTATTTGCGATCCAGGCTGCGGTACTGAATGGCTTCTGCCACGTGCTGGGCCTTAATATCCTCAAATTGTTCCAGGTCGGCAATAGTACGAGCGACTTTCAGAATCCGGTCATAAGCCCGGGCACTCATATTGAATTTATTGAAAGCCTGCTTCAACATCTTTTCCGATTCTACATCCAATCTGCAGTGGGTTTTAACAGCGGCGGGAGTCATCTGTGAATTTAAAGTAAACTTGGTGCCGGCAAAACGCCGGCTTTGTATTTCTCGGGCCTGCTTTACCCGGGCTCGAATACTGGTGGAATTTTCTGCATTGGCATTATCCTTCAACTGTTCATATTGAATTCGAGGTACTTCTACATGCAAATCCATCCTATCAAGTAAGGGGCCGGATATTCTGCCCAGGTATTTGTGGATTTGCAGAGGGGTACAACTGCATTCCAAATCTGAACCGAAATTACCACAGAGGCAGGGATTCATACTGGCGATAAGAGCGAAATCGGCAGGGTAGGTATAGGTTGAATGGGCGCGGGCAATAGTAACCATTTTATCTTCCAGGGGCTGGCGCAAGGCTTCCAGTAAATCACGGTTGAATTCAGGCAGTTCATCTAAAAACAAGACTCCATTTTGTGCCAGGCTTATCTCACCAGGTTTGGGGATACGTCCCCCGCCAACGATACTAGCAGTCGAAGCATTTTTGTGGGGTGTCCGGAAAGGACGCTGGGTTATCAAGGGGGTGGTGCTGTTCAGCAAATTGGCTACTGAATATATACGGGTGGTTTCCAGCACTTCCTGCCGGGTCATTTCTGGCAGGATGCTCGGCATTCTGCGGGCTAACATAGTTTTGCCCCCACCCGGTGGGCCAATTAAAATCACATTGTGGAGACCGGCAGCGGCTATCTGTAAAGCCCTTTTGGCATTCTCCTGTCCCTTCACTTCTGAAAAATCTGGAATATTCATGTTTTCGTGGTCATATTGGCCCGATTCAGAATATTCTATGGATTCCAGCGACTTTTCACCGTTGATAAAATCGCAGATATCACATAAATGCGATACCTGGTAGGAGGTTACTTCCCTGACCAGAGCGGCCTCAGCACTGTTATCAGCCGGTATTACCAGGTAAAGCTCATCCTGTGCCGATTCCAGTTCTAACGCCATGGGGAGTATTCCCGGTACTGATCTTACCGTACCATTTAGCGATAGCTCTCCGGCCAAGAAGTATTTTTCGGACAGTTCCTGGGTCAACTGACCAGTAGCCAGCAGGATACCAACCGCAATGGCCAAATCAAAGTGACTGCCTTCCTTTTTGAAATCAGCCGGGGCCAGGTTTACAATAATTTTGCGGTTGGGGAATTTGAAGCCTGAATTTTTAATGGCTGCCCTCACACGTTCCCGGGCTTCTTTGATTGCCACCGAAGCCAGTCCGACTATTTCAAAGGCGGGTAGCCCGCTTTGGATATCGACTTCAACCATAACGGATTTAGCTTCTATCCCGGTGAGCGCCAGGGTATTTACAGTAGCTAACAATTTAAAGTTCACTCCAAACACTTGTTTATTCAAGATTCTCCAAAAAATGTTAAATTCCTGCATATAAATTCATGAAGTGTATTCAATTATCATTCGAAAAAACAACAACAATGCTTACATGACGATGCGGCCAGCAGCTCATCCAGTGCAATAGGATAATTGTTTTGTATATTTTCTAGACCAAAAAATGATAGTACATTCGAGATAAACAAAGAGCCTTCGGGCTCTTTTCTATTGCTTGGGTAAGATAAAACGCAATTGGGAAATAATGGTTTGTCATTTATTGCAAACAAGTATAAAATAGGCTTCGCTGGAAAATATTAGGGAGGGAAATCCAATGGATAGTACCATCCAGAGAATAGAAAAGGCACGCGATGAGCTGATTGAACTTGGAATGAAAAGAGGATTTCAAGATCCGAAGGTAATTGAGAAAAGCCAAATGCTGGATGAGTTAATTAACCAATATTATCGGCTTACACCTAAATCAAATGAAGTTAAAGTAGCAAGCTAAGCCAAGGTTTTCTTATGGATGTATGATATTACGAGTATCGAAAAAAGATGCTTATTGATAACGCATGAGGTATATATGAACTTTATAGTTAAATATTTATATAATGAGAGACTTTGTGAACTGAATGAAAGATTAGAAGAATTCAAAAAGAAAAACGGCGAAGTAAATCAGACCAATAAGTTGGCCAAAACAAAGAATGGATCACCCATATATTTAGTTCATAGCCCTTTATTGGAGGATGGACAGATATATGCAGGCTGCATTTACGTACTAACTACCAAGGGGTTTGACAAAAGTTTAAACTATATGGTAGTAAAGGATGAACATAATTATTTAAAAATTGGGGACATTACACACGAAATGCTAAATCAGGGAATTGGTACAGAGTTGCTGAGATATCTTGAAGAAATAGCTGGGGAAAGCGGTATTAATAAAATTACTGCTTGGCTTTCTCCGAAAGATATAGATACCCATAGGGAAAGGCTATTTTATTTCTATAAGAAAAATGGTTATCAAATTATACAAAGAAAAATTCCCAGATTGGATGTTGAAGGAGTATATGCGATTAAACACCTATAATTAACAGATGTTTTTGCCACCGTTATAATCTTGATAACAGCATTGCGCAAACAATAGAATAAATATTAAAATTTATGAAAATAAGAATCGCTGCTGACAGCGATTCTTATATGTTTAGGGGTAAAATAAAACTCCCCTGCTCTTAAATTCGAGACCTTTGACATAATTTAAATCCTGTCCGAATTATATTGATTTCAACCAACATTATGATTCTGGTAGAAAAGTCATCTAAATACATTGCTATTTGTAATCAGATAAAGGTACAATCATAGCAATAATGAGTTTATTATGCAGTTTAATTAGGAGGTAAATATGTTTAACATTGGACCATGGGAACTGGGATTAATATTGCTGGTTGCTTTAATTGTAGTAGGGCCAGGAAAACTGCCGGAGGTAGCAAAGTCAGTTGGCAAAGGAATAAATGAATTTAAAAAGGTCACCAACGGTTACAAGAGAGAATTTCAAGAGGCTATGGATAGCATGGAGCCCACTGTGAAACCGGAAAGTAAAGCAGTACCCGCGGAAATTCAAGCCGATTCTATCTCTGCAATGGCCAATAAGTTTGATACGGTGATAGTGAATCAAGAGATGAAAGATGCCCCCGGTGATGCTGCCGCAGAGCCACCTAAACCAGAATAACTGGAGCGATTGACTGGGTTAAAAAAACGGTGACACTATACTAAAAGAATGGTACTATACAAAGCATAGGAAATAATAATTTTATATACTCTTATCCAGAGAGGTGGAGGGACTGGCCCGATGAAACCCGGCAACCGACTTTTAGGTACGGTGCCAAATCCTGCAGGATTTATTCCTGGAAGATGAGAGGGGACACGATAAATGAGCCCTCTTTGTAAAAAGAGGGCTTTCTATTTATATGATACTTAAAGGGAGTGGTTTTATGGCTGGAGATTTAGTAGCTTTACTGCGGGAAAGGCTCCTCATTATGGATGGGGCAATGGGTACCATGCTGCAGCAAAGAGGTATGATGCCAGGACAATGCCCGGAATTATTTGGAGTTGAGCATCCAGATATACTAACCGAGATTCACCGTCAATACCTGGAAGCAGGGGCTGATATAGTCGAAACCAATACCTTTGGCGGCAATCGCTTCAAACTGACTGAGTATGGTTTGGAGAACCGGATAGAGGAAATCAATGCCGAGGCGGTCAGGGCAGCTCGTCAGGCTGCCCGGGGAAAGATTCTGGTGGCTGGTTGCGTAGGTCCTACCGGCAAATTACTTGCGCCAATGGGAGATGTGAATTTCGATGATTTGTATAATGTTTTTCGGGAACAGGTTCTCGCTTTAGAGAAGGCTGGAGCGGATCTCATTTCGATTGAAACGATGAGTGACATAGGGGAGATGCGGGCGGCATTGATTGCAGCCCGTCAGTGCAGCCGGCTGCCGGTTATTGCCCACCTGACCTTTGAGCCCGGTGGCAGAACCATGATGGGGACCGATCCTATTACCGCCTTGGTTATATTGGATGCGCTCCAACCTTTGGCCATAGGGGCCAATTGTTCGGGTGGAGCGCAGGAGCTCCTGCCGATTATTCAGACTATGGGAAGATATACCCGGAATTTCTTGTCAGTTGAGCCCAATGCCGGGTTGCCCTGTCTGGTGGAAGGGAAGACCGTCTTTCCCGACACCCCGGAAGAAATGGCTGAATATGCTCTGCGGCTGAGAGATGCCGGGGCTAATATTATTGGCGGCTGCTGTGGAACAACTCCCCAACACATTCAGGCTATGGCCGCGGTGTTGAAGGGATTGCCACCGGCGCGACGCGAAGGCCGGAAATATTTCGCCTTCGCATCACGCAGCCAGCACCTGTTCATAGGAGCCGAGTATCCGCTAGCCCTTATTGGTGAACGAATTAACCCAACTGCCCGCAAAAAATTAGCCCAGGATATCAGGGAGGGCAAGATGCAGGTAGTTGTTGATGAAGCTAAAAAGCAGGCTCCGATAGCGCCCATGCTGGATGTCAATATGGGAGTGCCGGGGATAGATGAACCCCTGGCCATGAGGAATGCAGTTATGGCAATCCAGTCTGCCCTGGATATACCTATATCAATTGACTCAACTAATCCCACCGCGGTGGAAGAAGGCCTGAAGAACTTTGTGGGCCGCCCCCTTATTAATTCCACCACCGGAGAAGCCAAGCATCTTGATGTAATCTTGCCCCTGGCTAAGAAATACGGTGCGGCAGTGCTGGGTCTATGTCTGGATGAGAGTGGGATTCCGAACCGAGCCCAGGAACGGGTAGAGGTCGCTCGCAAAATATATCGGTATGCCCAAGAATATGGTTTGCGCGATGAAGATATCTTTATTGATTGTCTGGTGAAAACCGCCAGCGCTGAACAGGCGCAGGTGATGGAAACGCTCTATGCTCTGCGCCGGGTAAAAGAAGAGTTGGGACTGGGGACGGTTTTAGGTATCAGCAATGTATCCCATGGCCTCCCAGCCCGGGAAGTATTGAATTCAACTTTTCTGGCCATGGCTTGGGCAGCCGGATTGGACCTGCCGATATTGAATCCCTTCGATGAAAGAATGATGGATGTGACGAGGTCGGCGGCAGTGATATTGAATCGGGATACCAACTCTTCGGCTTACATTGATAAATATAGAGATTACAAATCCGGCGGAATGGCATCACCAGCCGGCCCAAGACATGCAATTTGCGAAAGGTGTAACATTCCTGATCAAATGCAGGCAATGGGGTTGGAGAGTTCCAAAATTCCACTAGCTCAGGCAGTTCAGAATAATGACAACCCTTCCCCTGATTCGGTTCGGGAACAGATAAAGAAGGCAGTTTTGGAAGGGGAACGTGACAAGATTGAAACATTGATTGACCGTGCCCTGCAAGAGGATATTCCAGCCCTGGACATTATTAACCAGGCCTTGATCCCGGGGATTGAACAGGCTGGTGAATTGTATGATAAAAAACAATATTTCTTGCCCCAGCTGATGATGGCAGCTGAAACCATGAAGGGAGCCTTTGCCTATGTGAAACCGCACCTGTCGACGGATGCGCAGCAGCAGGCCGGGGTTATTGTTATAGCTACGGTTGAGGGGGATATTCATGATATTGGCAAAAATATAGTGGCTATATTACTTGAAAACTACGGTTTCCGCATGGTGGATTTAGGTAAGGATGTTTCGGCAGCCAAAATATTAGAAGCCGCCCAAAAAGAAGACGCTGATATTATTGGTTTAAGTGCTTTAATGACAACAACTATGCCGCGCATGCAGGAAGTAATTGATGGGGTTAAAAGAATGGGACTACGTTCCCGGGTTATGGTAGGGGGAGCGGTATTAAATCAAGAATATGCAGATTTGATAGGTGCCGATGCTTACGGGGAAGATGCTCGGGCAGCCGTAAAAACCGCCCAGAAATTAATGAGCTTATTTATTAACTAGGGAGGATGACATAAATGTCGGTTAAAAAGAGCTATGAAGAAATTAATGAGAAGATAAGGCGAGGAGAAGCGGTGGTAGTAACGGCTGAAGAGGTTATTGACATCGTCGCCGAAAAGGGTTACGCCAAAGCAGCCCAGGAAATCGATGTGGTAACAACGGGAACATTTGGCCCCATGTGTTCATCGGGAGCATTCATAAACTTTGGACATGCTAATCCTCGCATAAAAATGAAAAAGGTATGGTTAAACGGGGTTGAAGCCTACGGCGGTATTGCAGCTGTTGACGCTTATATCGGCGCGGCCCAGGTGTCGGAAAATGATCCGGAAAATAAGGTGTTCCCCGGTCGTTTCAGTTATGGCGGCGGACATGTAATCCATGACCTGGTGGCAAGAAGGGAGATAAGGCTGGAAGCAACCGCCTATGGAACTGACTGCTACCCTAACAAGAAAGTTGATACGATTATTACCCTGGATGATGTGAATGATGCCTTCTTGTTTAATCCGCGCAATGCTTACCAAAATTATAACTGCGCGGTAAACCTGGGGGACCGGACTATTTATACCTATATGGGCATTCTTAAGCCCAAAGTGGGGAATGCCAGTTATTCGAGTGCTGGGCAGCTAAGTCCATTGCTCAATGACCCCTATTATCGCACCATTGGGATCGGCACCCGGATTTTCCTGGGCGGCGGGGTTGGCTATGTGGCCTGGAATGGAACCCAGCATCATCCTAATGTAGCCCGGGGAGAAAATGGAGTTCCTCTTGGAGGGGCCGGGACTCTGGCGTTAATAGGTGATCTAAAACAGATGAGCCCAGACTGGCTGGTAGGCTTGAGCTTTATCGGTTACGGAGCCACCATGGCAGTAGGCATCGGAATTCCTATTCCCATCCTGGATGAAGAAATGCTCCATTATACAGCGGTAAAAGATGAGGACTTGTACTGTCCCATTGTCGATTATAGCGAGGGTTACCCATATTCAAAACCCATGGATTTGGGCTTGGTTAATTATAGAGACCTTAAGAGCGGTAAAATATTATTTAAAGGCAAAGAGATTGTTACCACTCCCCAATCCAGCTATTCTCGAGCCCGTAAGATAGCAGCTATATTAAAAGAGTGGATCCAGCGCGGGCAATTTGAGTTGACGGAGCCGGTTGCCAGTATTCCCTCGGCAGATGCTGACATTGTATTTAAGTCCATACCGGAAAGAAGTTCGGGCCCAAATTCAAACGGCGGGAATAGGAGGAACTAAGATGAAAAACAAACTGGTATTTTATTTTTCGGCAGCTCAAGCTGAGCAGCCTGTCATATACAGATTAATTAAGAATTATGACCTGATCATAAACATTCTTAAAGCGGACATCAATCCGCAGAAGGAAGGATTCCTGGTATTGGAACTGGAGGGTGAGAAAAAGAACTATGAAGAAGGGGTTGCTTTCATTAAAAGTCTGGGGGTTACCGTGGAACCTCTCAGCGAAACGGTAGTATGGCAGCCCGAGGTATGTATCCAGTGCGGTGCCTGTGCCTCGTTCTGTCCCACAGAAGCTCTTAATATTGAACGCAATTCCATGGAGGTATCTTTCGATAACTCTAAATGCGTCGTTTGCGGTATGTGTTTGGATTGTTGTCCTACCCGCGCCATTACGCTGCATTTTGAAATTAAGGAGGCCGTTTAGGTTTAGCCATGGATAAAGACGCTGGCCTGTACAATGTTAAAAGGAATTACCGGTCTCTGCATGAAGCGAAAGACCTGTATTATTTTCAGGTTAGCTTGAAAGAAACCGACCTGGCTATTGGGGTGGATAAAGCAAGCTACACTAGTAGCCTGCTTTCTTTTTGTGAAAATGAAGTCCGATGCTTGAGGGGAGATTTAGAAACCTATATAAGCCTGCATCCTGAATTCCGCAGCTCATTTGAACCGCTGCCTGTATTACCGGGAGCACCTCCTCTGGCAGTCATAATGGCCCAGGCGGCTTATCAAGCCGAGGTGGGTCCTATGGCCGCAGTAGCCGGAGCATTTGCTCAGGCCATAGGGCAAAAACTAAGAAATAAGGTTAGAGATGTAATAGTAGAAAATGGAGGAGATATCTACCTGGATTCGGCGGCAGACCGACTTGTTTCTGTTTTTGCTGGACATTCTAAATTCAGCTATAAAATAGCGATCAAGGTGCCGGCAGCTGAAAGCCCCCTGGGAATATGTACTTCTTCAGGTACCGTTGGCCCCAGCATCAGCCTGGGCAAGGCTGATGCGGTAGTGATAAAAGCCGGCAATGCGGCGCTGGCAGACGCAGTGGCCACCGGTGCTGCCAACCGGATTCAAACTGAAAAGGACCTCATGCGGGCCGTTGATTATGTCCAAACCATAAAAGGAATAACTGGTATATTGGCCATTAAGGATGACCGGATGGCCGCTTGGGGCAATATCGAAATAGTGCCCACCTAAGCTGATTGATTAAACTATAAATGCAGGATTTATCCTATCCGTGTTGAATATTAATTTCATCAGAGAGGAATGAATCGTACTATTACATGGCGACTCAACTCTTTGGTTGAATGAGGGGGATATCGTATGAATTCAAGAAAACGTGGTGTACTGGTGAGGATGCTGGTTGCCCTGGGCATATTTGTCTATGTAGGGTTCCAGGCCACTGACCTCTTGCCGGCTTTTGATATCATTGTGATGATATCCTTTTTCTTGCTGTATCTTTTCTGGACAACAGTGGCCGAAACCATGATATATCAGGATCCGGATGAATATGTTATCGAAGATGATGATCAAAAATCTTATATATATTTACAACTAACATTCATGATTGCATTATTTTTTGCTACAATTGATTTTGTAGGTTTGCACTATACTCGGATTAGGAGTTTGGAACCCTATGTTATTTACGCTGGATTTGGCGTCTTTATAGTATCCTGCCTGGTCCGCTGGTGGGGATTTAATTCGATTGGAAAATTCTTTAATCCACGGGTGTCTGTATACGAGAATCATCAGCTCATTACTACAGGAGCCTACAAAAGTATTCGCCATCCTTTATACTTTGGGTCATTACTTAGTTTCGTAGCCATAGCGATGGTTTTTAATTCCTGGGGATCGCTGTTATTGATGATGTTGATAACAGTGCCAGCAATGATCTACAGGATAAATATAGAAGAAGAATTGCTAACCAGGCATTTTGGGAACGCTTATCGCGAATATGTCAGTAAAACCAAAAAGCTTATCCCGGGTATTTGGTGATTATTATAACAAGGAGGCAAAAAAATGTCAGGACATTCCAAATGGTCAACGATTAAACATAAAAAGGCTCGGACAGATGAGAAAAAGGGCAAGGAGTACACCAGACTGGCCAAGGAGATTATAATCGCTGCTCGCTCCGGGGGAGGAGATCCTGAAAGCAACTCCAAATTGAAACTGGCTGTACAGAATGCCAAGGCCATAAATATGCCTAATGAGAATATTAGCCGGGCGATTAAAAAGGGCACCGGTGAAGTTGAAAGCGACATGATTGAGGAACTTACCTATGAGGGTTATGCACCTGGCGGGGTTGCTGTAATGCTGGCGATTGCCACCGATAACCGCAACCGTACCGCTGCTGATATTAGACATCTTTTCACCAAAAATAATGGTAATCTGGGCGAAACTGGCTGTGTAGCCTATATGTTTGAACGAGTGGGTCTTTTGGTTGTCAAACGCGAGAACATGAAGGTAGATGTGGATGAGTTTATGCTGCAAGCGATTGAAGCAGGTGCAGATGATGTTAGAGAAGACGAGGATACCATAGAAGTGATAACATCCCCAGACAACTTCATGGCGGTCAAGGAGGCTCTGGAAAAGGAAGTTATGATTGAAGAAGCTGACATCATAATGATGCCCGGCAATACCGTGGATATCAACGATGAAGCCATGGCCGCTAAGGTATTGAAACTTATTGATGCCCTGGAAGACCATGATGATGTACAGAACGTATATGCCAACTTCAATATTCCCGATGAGATACTGGAAAAACTGATGTAGGTGCCAGGCACCTAACTAACTGACTTATTTTCTTAGAAACTAACGCCTTCTGATTTCTGCAACAGGAGGCGTTGTTATTTTTAGGAATGCTTAATTATTGTGTTCTATAAGATGTATTGGTTAGTCCAATAAAAAATTATTCCAATGCGATTGAGAACTATCCCCTATAACTCATGGTTGTCAACAACCCATTCCCCCCGACATTCTAACTTTGCATATGTCCCTGCATAAATATATATAGTGTAAAACGGATAAAATTTATTGATAAACAATAAAAAAGCATTGTATATCATAAAATGCTCTGCTATACTGCAATTACTATATGGGTGCTTCCCACCCGAATAATGAGAGGATGAATTCTATGTGGAATGGGGAGAAATCTATCAGTTTGAGCAAGTTTTGCATTCTGTTTTTTGTGGGGGTGCTGATTGTCACGGTTGTGTCCGCTCCTTGGCTGACGCCTTGGTTTCTGTATTTTTTGCGGACCGAGCTGCTGGAAACTGAGTCCTTCTTTCTTGCTACTATTTACGTGGGATCTGTTCCTGCGGGGTATCTGCTCTATAATCTTTTGCGTCTCATTCGCAGTATAGAGGCAGAGCAAGTGTTCACAAGGGAGAATGTAGAACTCCTAAGACGAATTTCCTGGACCTGTTTTATTGGAGCGGGTATTGCCTTGGTTTCTGTATTTTACTATTTCCCATGGATGTTTTTGGCCGTTGCTGCCGCCTTCATGGGCTTGATTGTGCGTGTTGTTAAAAATGTAGTAGCTCAGGCAGTGGCGCTTCAGGACGAGGTAGATTCTACGATATAAGGAGGGAAACGGTGGCATGCCAATTATAGTAAATCTAGATGTAATGATGGCCAAAAGAAAAATATCCTCCGGTGAACTGGCCGAAAAGGTCGGCATCAGCCAGGCCAATCTCTCCATCCTAAAAACAGGCAAGGCCAAAGCGGTGCGTTTCTCCACCATGGAGGCCGTTTGCAGAGCGCTTGACTGTCAGCCTGGGGACATACTGGAATATAGGGAACTAGATTAGTAAACTATTAACCTTAATTATTTGTATTACTCGTCGATGAAAAATTTTGTAGGATAAGGCGAAGGAATGAGTAATACTGGATGTATTGCAATTGACGACAACGCAATCATACGGAAATTTAACCGACGATAATATATAGAATTAGGGTTAACAGTGTACAGACAAAAGGAGGCAAGTCACATGAACGAGCATGATCTGGATAATAACTGCTCGACTTTGGCTGCGGAACAAGCAATATTGACCGACACTGGGGAATCAGCCAGGAATAAAGTACTTATACCGCGATATGTAAAAGAACCTTTTGAAGCAGACCGCAAGGACGGTATTTTCGCTCTATTTGCCTTTGTCCTTGGATTCTATTTCGCACGTTGGGTTCTGTTTTCCTGGCAGGGTTGGGGGGTAACACTGTTTACCATTGGCTATTGCGCTGCAGTCACCCTGTATCTTTGGAAAAAAGGGGTACATATTCCCCGGGCAGGGTGGTTCTGGCTGACTATAATAGTGCTTACAGGAATGAGCTTCTCTCTTTGGACAGACAATGGTTTGGAACCATGGCGCAGTCTATTATTATTCTGCAGCGCCATATACTGGATCATCTGTGCCACCGGTCTGCTTATACTTGGGAAAACCAGCAACTGGATTGCGCTAGACGGTTTTAATGGCCTATTTGTAATTCCTTTCAAAAATTTCGGTTTACAATACAAAAGCCTGGCTTTTATAGGCCTCAACAAACGAGCAGAGGTTAGGCAAATCTTTTCTATTGCGCTGGGTCTGTTTTTGACACTGATTGTGGCAGCTATAGTCTTACCCCTGCTGCTAAAGGCGGACAGCGGTGGCTTTTTTAAAATTACCAACGGAATTTTATCTTATCTGCAGGGGATGGGGGAGAAGTTTGGGGAGTATATCGTTAATGGCATTCTTACCATTCCCATAGCAGCTTATCTCTTTGGTCTTGTAGCCGGCAGTGCTCATAAGAGGGACTGTGCCCTATTGAAAAAAGATAGCATCCTGAACGCCATTTCCGGGCTGCGGGTATTACCCACGGCTACGGTTTATACCTTGTTGGGTTTGTTATGCAGTCTATATGTGGTGTTCATCGGCAGTCAACTGCCTTATTTTTTCTCGGCCTTTGTCGGGGAGCGACCGGAGGGTTGGCAGGTTTATTCCGAATATGCCCGCAGCGGTTTTTTTGAGTTATGTGGCATTGCAGCCATTAATTTGTCGGTAATGACGGCGGCCAATCTTCTGAGTAGAAAACTGTGCAAAGAGAGTAAAGTACTGAAGATACTCAACTCATTACTGGCAATGCTCACTTTAGTTCTCATTGCCACCGCCATGAGCAAGATGGCTATGTATATTGGAGCTTACGGACTGTCGATGCGCAGGCTGCTCCCCTGCTTATTCATGGTTTTTCTAGCGGTCATATGCGGCGGAGTAGTTGCTCTGCAAAAATGGCAGTTTTCCATCGCACGATTGGCTGCCGGTGTGGGTGTGGTGATGCTCTGTACGCTCTGTTTATTGGATCCGGACAGTTTTGTTGCCCGCTACAACGCAGAACGCTATCTTTTGGGAACGCTCAATAGTTTTGATGTGGAAATTTTAAATCGATCAGGGCCAGCTGGAGTTGATGCTGCCTTGAATGTATATACGCAAACCGAAGATCAAGTTTTGCAGGCTGAATTGAAGGACTATCTTCTAGTCCAGCAGCAACAGGCTGCAAAATTTATTGGTCAGTCTGGGGACAATTTACAAAGAGTACGTGCCCGGCAAAAAATTACGGAATACTCGTTATAATAGGGGAGTACTGCAGAAAAGATAGTTGAGTGTGACAGGGAACTGAACCGTCCCCTGTCACACTTTTTGTTGGGATAAAACCTGTATAAGACTAATGAAAATACCCATAGGGTGTCAAAACTGTCCCGACGATCATAAAATTATCATAACACTGTGGAAGAAGGTGGGAAAAATGTCCGATGCCGAATTTATAAAATCTGTACTTAGTGCTGCGGTGCAGATACAAAAAAATCATAGTCTGTCAGCACCAGCTATTACCGCTCAGGCTTGTTTAGAAACAGGTTATGGGAAACATGTCTGCACTGACATAAATAGCGGCCAGTATAGTTACAATCTATTTAACATCAAAGGCGAAGGTCCGGCAGGCAGCGTGTTGGTGAATACTATTGAGTATTATAATGGGGTTAAGAAGAACATTCAGGACTATTTCAGGGCCTATAATAATTTCGAAGAGAGTTTTGAAGACCTGGTTAAGTTAATGTCCAGGGATCGTTACGAACCCTGCCGTAAAGCAGCTGATAATCCGAAAGAATATGCTAGGCAACTGCAAAAGTGCGGCTATGCCACTGATCCGGAATATTCGAATCAGCTTATCAAGATTATGAATACCTATAACCTAATAGAACTTGCAAAAGAAATTTAGCAAAAATCCGCCAACAGTATCGGGGGCCCCCCTCAGAGGCCCCCGATGTGGTTCTTGAAATGTAACTGTGCGGATGGTTAAACGTCATGGAGAGTTCACCTTCCCCAATATTTAAACATATGTATAAATAATCTCAAAGGTGGTGAAAATAGGGAATAGAGGTGATAGAGGTGAACAGGAATGTCATTGGAATGCTAATGGGGGTAGTTGTGGTAGCCGGTCTGGGAATGGGTTTCTATTTCTTGGGCGATTCTTTAAATATAGTCGGCCTCAGGGAACAAAAGCCAGCCATTCAGAACCAGAATGCGGAACCGAGAATTGATAGCCAAACCCCAGTTGTTTTAGAAAAAGAATACAGCCGTTCGGCCAAGATAATAATAACCGAATTTGAAAATAAACAGGATATTATCGGATATACTTTGGATGAAATTCGCAGCAAATATACCAGCACCAACGGTTTCAGCCTAATTCTGAAAGATGGCACGTTGGTCATTCATCAAGTTATTAATGACTGGTCGCCCGATGATAAGGCTAAATGCCGTTTGAAGGAATATCGGGAAATGCTCGCAATATATTTGGGCCCCGACAGCCAAAATGACAGTCTGCTGAAAGTAACTGCCATCCGTTTTTCAACCTTGCCTGCCAATGTCAGGGAGTCAATTCAGCAGGGAAAATATGAGTTTGAAAATGAGGAAGCCGTTAATGATGCCCTGGAAAACCTGGACGAATATTTCTAACCCGACTCCCGGTTGAGAGCCGGGTTTAAATAAAGGGATAAGGCTCTAACGAGCCTTATCCCTTTTTGTTGGTTTAAGCGTAGTCGCACTCTAGTACCCTGTCAACCCTAATTCTATATCTTCTTGTCGATCAAATTTCCGCATGACTGTGTTGTCGTGGGTAGCAATACGTTCAGTATTACTCAATCCTCCGTCTTGCCCTGCAAAAATTTGCCTCGACAAATAATATATATAATTAGGATTAACAGGATACTATGTTTTGAAGTATCATTAAGGTTATAAATGTAATAATTGCATGAGGTGCCACTATTATGATGGTTCTAGGTATGGATCCAGGTACTGCTACCACAGGATTTGGATTAGTGAAACAGGAACAGGGTCGGGAAATAATGGTCCGCTACGGGGTGATTAAAACCTCCCCGACCATGGATATGCCCAGTCGTCTGGCTAAAATATACCGGGAATACAATGAACTGTTGGATGAATATAAACCAGACGCGGTAGCGATTGAAGAACTATTCCACCATAAGAATGCCAAAACCGTCATTACCGTAGCCCAGTGCCGGGGGATTCTGTTAATGACGCCGGCAGCGCGAGAAATAACCATAGCTGAATATACGCCATTACAGGTAAAACAGGCGGTTACCGGTTTTGGCAATGCTGATAAAAAGCAGGTGCAGATCATGGTGCAGAAAATACTTAAACTGGATGCGATTCCGAAGCCGGATGATGCCGCGGATGCGCTGGCGATTGCCTTATGTCACCTGCATTCGTATCGACTGGGAAATTTGCTTAAAGGCAGGAGGTTCTCATGATTTCATTTTTACGAGGAATTCTGGTTCAGTCCAGCCAGGAAGCCATAGTTATTGAGGTAGGCGGCTTGGGGTATGAGGTCCAGGTCCACAGTCGTGCCTTATCTTTATTGCCCGCGCCGGGTTCGTATCTTATGATTCATACTTACCTACAGGTGCTTGATAATGATCTTAAGCTATTTGGTTTTTTAAATCGGGAGGAACTGGAACTTTTCAAAATCTTATTGGGTGTTTCCGGTATTGGAGCTCGGGGGGCTTTGAATATGCTGGCGGTGTTAGAGCCAGCCGATTTTATCCAGACTATCGCCCTGGCTGATGAGAAACGGCTGCTGACAGTTCCGGGCATAGGTAAGAAAACAGCACAGCGGCTTATATTTGAACTCAAGGATAAAGTGGGTAACAAATCGGGTTTGGTGATGCCAACCGGTGAAGACAGGTCCAACCTGGAAGAGGTACTGGAAGCTCTTGAGACCCTGGGGTATCAGCGCAGCGAAATATTCCCCGTACTCATGGAAATGAAGTCGCAGGGTGAATTGGGAGATAAGATAGAGGAGAATATCAAAAAAGTTCTGCGCCGCAAGGCTATGCAGATGAAAAAGTAGGAGGAGATCGGATTGCAGGATAATCGCCTGGTATCTGCTCAGGCTCAAGGTGAAGATTATAATGATAGTTCACTGCGCCCATTGCGGCTGGCTGATTATATAGGTCAAGATAAGGTTAAGGATAACCTGGCGGTATTTATTTCCGCGGCTAAAGAGAGAGGCGAGAGCTTGGATCATGTATTGCTGAGCGGACCGCCCGGGTTGGGCAAGACCACCCTGGCTTCAATTATGTCCCATGAAATGGGATGCTCGATTCGTCGTACCTCAGGCCCGGCCATCGAAAGGCCAGGGGACTTGGCGGCTATTCTAACCAATCTTGAGCCAGGTGATGTATTGTTTATTGATGAAATTCATCGTTTAAATCGCAGTATTGAAGAGATAATGTATCCCGCTATGGAGGATTATTTAATCGATATAGTCATCGGCAAAGGCCCGGCTGCTCGTACTCTGCAAATTGATCTGCCGCCATTCACTCTTATCGGGGCTACCACCCGCCCTGGTCTGCTAAGTTCACCCCTGAGGGATCGTTTCGGTATAACCTGTCGGCTTGATTTTTATGGGCAGGAGGATCTGACTCGGATTATCGTGCGGGCAGCTGCAATACTCGGTATCGCCATTGATAGTGCAGGTGCTCAGGAAATCGCCCGCTGTTCACGAGGAACTCCGCGGGTAGCTAATCGTCTGCTGAGGAGAGTGCGTGATTTTGCGTTGGTCCGGGCCAGTGGGCAAATTGACAGTGATACCGCGGTCAGGGCATTGAAAATGTTGGAAATCGATGGTTATGGCTTGGATACAGTTGACAGGATGATACTGGATGCTATAATAATTAAATTCGGCGGCGGGCCGGTAGGATTAGAGACTCTGGCAGCCAGCGTCTCGGAAGAAACCGATACATTAACCGATGTGTATGAACCTTATCTGTTAAAACTGGGCTTTATTAGTAAAACTCCGCGCGGTCGAGTTGCCACCGAGCAAGCATACCGACTCCTGGGCTACCCGATGAAAAACCGCTTCGAGGAAAAGGGTCTATTTGCAGAAGGTGAAAGCGAGTAAATTATTATGGAAGTGACCAATTATGCCTAGGGTATTATTGCATATATGCTGCGGACCTTGTGCCAGCTATCCAGTTCCAGCCTTACGCCAGGAAGGCTTTGATGTGGCGGGTTATTATTATAACCCCAACATCCATCCTTATAACGAATGGCTGCAGCGCAGGCAAGCTTTGGAACAATATGCTGCTCAAGTCGATTTACAGGTTATTTACGATAAAAATTATAATCCTATTAATTATTTTCAAAATATTTCCTATCGAGAAAGTCAGCGCTGCTTCATCTGTTACTCGATGAGGCTTGAACAAGCAGCTCATATAGCCAAAAGAGGCAAGTTTGACTATTATAGCACTACCCTTTTAGTCAGCAAACATCAAAAGCATGATACTATCCGTGAACTAGGGGAAGCTATTGGCAAAAAATATGGGGTGCCCTTCTTATACCGAGATTTCCGCGCGGGCTTTAAGGAAACGGGCGAAATTTCAAGGGCTATGGGGCTTTATCGCCAACAGTACTGCGGCTGTCTGTACAGCGAAATAGAGCGCTATGCCCCAGCTGAAGTACGTAAATTATTAAAATAACTCGGGGTCTGTCCCTGAGGTATGTGACCCTTGCTTCCCAGACTGAATTTGTGTGGGACAAAGGGGACAGGTTCATTGTCCCGCTCCGGGGGAAGCAAGGGGACGTTCTTTTTGCTTCCCCCTTGCTTCCCAAGAACCATACCATTGCTTCTACACCAACTTGTATAGGGGATAATTTATGCCAGAGCATACTGTAGAAAATATATATAATTTGGAGACCTACAATTATAGTCTGCCTCCCGATTTAATCGCTCAGTTTCCCGTGGAACCCAGAGATAGTTCGCGTTTACTGGTATTAAACAAGCAGACGGGTCAAGTTGAAGATCGAATTTTTCAGCATGTAATTGATTATATGGAAGCTGGGGATACTTTGGTTATTAACCATACCAGAGTAATCCCGGCTCGCTTGTATGCCTATAAAGATACCGGCGCCCGGATAGAACTGCTGTTACTAGGCAAAAAGGATGAAGATTGGGAAGCTCTGGTTAAACCAGCCCGTCGGATGCAGGTGGGCAGCCGCGTAAAATTTGCGGGACACGCTGCTGTTGAAGCTGAAGTGGTTGCCGAACTGGAAATGGACGGAGGCCGATTGATTAAATTTCATAATTGCCCTGATGTGGAGCAGTTTATCAATGAGGTTGGTCAGATGCCTTTGCCTCCCTATATCAGCCGTGCAGCATCGGTTGACGACCAAAACCGTTATCAAACCGTTTACGCACAGGACGCTGGCTCAGCCGCAGCACCCACGGCTGGGTTGCATTTTACCGAAAGGCTGCTGCACGATATCAATGCCAAGGGTATAAATATCGCCAGAATAACATTGCATGTAGGACTGGGAACCTTTCGGCCGGTAAGCAGCCAGGATATTCGCGAACACCATATGCATTATGAGCATTACCATGTAAATGCTGAGACTGCCGCCCTGTTAAATGCAACCAGAGACCAGGGGCATCATATTGTAGCGGTAGGTACCACGGTGGTAAGAACTCTGGAAACAGTTTATAATGAGAAGCGTGGTTTTCAATGTCAATCGGGAGAGACTAATAAATTTATTTACCCAGGTTATCCTATTAAAGCGATAGATAAAATGATTACCAATTTCCACCTGCCCGGTTCTTCCCTGATTATGTTGGTATCAGCCCTGGCAGGCTTGGATCATACTATGTCAGCTTATCAACACGCGGTTCTAAATCAATATCGCTTTTTTAGTTATGGCGATGCCATGCTGATTATTTAGGAGGAATTTTTCTGGATTTCCAAGTTCTTAAAACTGAGAATTCATGTGCGGCCCGCCTAGGCCAAATTACCACTTCCCATGGAGTCTTTGCTACTCCTATTTTTATGCCGGTGGGCACTCAAGCTACAGTCAAAACCTTGACTCCGGATGATTTGTATGCCGCCGGGGCTGATATTATATTATCCAATACTTATCACCTTCATCTTCGTCCAGGCGAGGACTTAATTGATGAAGCCGGTGGTCTGCATTCTTTTATGAACTGGAAAAGAGGATTGTTGACAGATAGCGGTGGATTTCAAGTATTTAGTCTCAAGGGTTTGCGCAAAATAGACGATAATGGAGCCCAGTTCAGTTCTCACATTGATGGATCACGCCATTATTTGAATCCGGAGATTGTCGTAGCCATACAGCAAAAACTGGGAGCCGATATTATTATGTGCTTTGATGAATGTGCCCCCTATCCATGCAGCTACGAAGAAGCTGAGCGAGCAGTACAGCGTACCAGTTTATGGGCGGCCAGATGCAAAGCTAGTCATAATAAAGCAGACCAAGCTTTGTTTGGCATCATTCAGGGCAATGTATTTGCCGATCTGCGGGAACGCAGTGCCCGGGAGATAACTGCGTTAGATTTTCCTGGTTATGCGGTTGGAGGTTTGAGTGTGGGTGAACCGAAACCAGAAATGTATGCCATGCTGGATTCAATTGATAGCTGGCTGCCCCACCATAAGCCTCGTTATCTGATGGGGGTGGGGGCTCCTGAAGATCTTCTGGAAGCGGTCAAACGCGGCATTGACATGTTTGATTGTGTTTTGCCCACCCGTCTGGCCAGGCATGGTACTGCCTTTACCCGGGGCGGAAAAGTAGTCATGCGCAATGCGGTCTATGCCCATGATTTCACACCCGTAGACCCGGTTTGTGACTGCTACGTATGTCAAAACTACAGCCGTGCCTATATACGTCATCTGATTAAAGCGGAAGAAATGTTGGCGCATAGATTATTAAGCTTTCATAATGTCTACTTTCTGCTAAAATTGATGAGAGATATCAGAGACGCTATCCATAATAACGAATTTAACAAGTTTTATAACAAATTTTTTAATGATTACAGGTTTTAACAAAAGGAATTTGGCAAAACACTGGCGAAAATATATAAGGTTGTACTAAGTTAAGGAGGTATAAAATGGGAGCACAACAACAGAGCTGGCTCACTATAGCCATCTATTTTGGGTTTTTCCTGGTGGTCTTTTATGGTTTTATCATATTGCCGCGCAAGAAACAGGAAAAGAAGCACAAGGAAGTCCTGGACAGTCTCAAGCGTGGAGATAAAGTGGTTACCATCGGCGGAATGCGTGGTGAAGTCGCTAAAGTAAAAGATGACACGGTGATGATTAAGGTCAATGAGAGCAGTGAGCTTGAGTTCATTAAGAAGGCAATAGCTTATAAAGTTGAGGATAAATAGTGATTACCCTTGATACTATAAGACAGAGTAAATTAGTAGAGACCTTTATTATTAAAGGCAATGAGCACCTGGCAGCCATAGGCTATACCGATCATGGATTGGTGCATATTGGCTTAGTAGCCAGCTTAAGCCGAAAGATTTTATTGGACCTGGGTTATGACAATCACCTGGCGGAATTAGCTGGCATATCCGGCTATATGCATGATCTGGGCAATGTAATTAACCGTACGGGACATAGCCAGAGCGGTGCAATGATGGCTATGGAAATCCTGCACAGAATGGGGATGGAGCCGGAAGAAATATCCATAATAGTGTCTGCTATTGGCAATCATGATGAAGGTAGTGGTCATCCCATAAATGCTGTATCAGCAGCTCTGATTCTGGCTGATAAGTCACACGTACATCGAAATAGGGTAAGGAATACAGATGTTGCTACCTTCGATATTCATGACCGGGTAAACTATGCGGTGGAAAAATCAGTTCTTATGGTTGACGGTTCAGGCAAGATGATAACGATGGAGTTGACGATCGACACCGACATATGCCCAGTAATGGAGTATTTTGAGATATTTCTCAGCCGTATGTTATTATGTCGTCGAGCGGCAAACTTCCTAAACTGTGAGTTTGCCTTGATAATTAATAATGCAAAACTTTTATAATAATTAAAGTAGTTGGAAGGAGGATAAACTGGTGCGCAAAAATACCAGTATGGCAATAGTGGCAGCTATTGTCGTTGTTATAATAGGATTGGCCTATTTTACCACGAAGCCTATCTTAACTCATCTGCCTTTGGGACTTGATCTGAGGGGTGGACTGCATGTAGTGCTGCAGGCAGATGAAAAAGCGGGGCAGGAGGTAACAGCCGATACCATTTCCAAATCCATAGGGGTTTTGAGAAACCGTATCGACAGCTTAGGGGTCAAGGAACCCATTATTTATCCCCAGGGTGACGACCGAATTGTTGTTGAAATAGCGGGGGTTAATGACCCGGAACAAGCGGTCAACATAATCAAGAATACTGCTCAATTGGAGTTCCGGGATCAGACCGGCAAGATATTAGTTACCGGTAAAGACCTTAAAGATGCCCAGGCTTCAGTAGGTACGAATGGTTCAGGTGCCAGTGTAGACCTGGAGTTTAATGACGCTGGTACCAAACTCTTTGCCGAGGCTACCGCCGCCAACGTCGGTAAACCCATTGCTATTGTCATTGACAATGAGGTAATTAGCGCACCTACAGTAGATGAACCCATTCCCAGCGGCAAGGCTCAAATCCATGGCAGTTTTACAGCTGAAGAAGCTCAGCGTCTGGCCGTATTGCTGCGCTCCGGTGCCCTGCCGGTATCATTCAGCATCATGGAAAAACGCACGGTGGGACCAACCCTGGGGCTCGACTCGCTGAACGTGAGCGTTAAGGCCGCGATTGTGGGCTTAATAGCCATTCTTATATTCATGATGGGATATTATCTATTACCGGGTGTGGTGGCTACCATATCTATGGTCTTATATTCTATTCTGGTATTGGGAACCATGGCTTTCCTAGGGTCGGTGTTAACCCTGCCAGGCATTGCCGGCTTCGTTCTCTCTATCGGCATGGCTGTGGATGCCAATATCATTATCTATGAACATATCAAAGAAGAACTGCGGTTTGGCAAGACCCTGAAGGCCGCCATTGAAGCTGGTTTCGGCCGAGCATTCTGGACAATTTTTGACTCCAATTTAACGACTCTGATTGCCGCCGTAGTTCTCATCTGGTTCGGAACCGGACCCATTAAAGGATTTGCAGTTACCCTTTCTATAGGCATTTTAGCCAGTATGTTGGTGGCTCTAACCTTTACCCGATACTTACTGGTGTTGTTTGCCGATATCACCAAGAACAACAAATTTTATGGAGTATAAGGAGGGTAGAAAATGCAATTTATTGAGAGAAGAAAATGGTTCTATATATTTTCGCTGTTGATTATAATTCCTGGAATTATATCCATGTTTGCGCAGGGATTTAATCTGGGAATAGATTTCCAAGGGGGTTCCATGCTGCGTTATAAAATGGATGCAGCCATCGAAGCTCCTGCGGTTACGAAAACTGTTCAGGATTTACAGCTGGTTAATGAGGTTAGTGTTCAAAAGAGCGCCGATGAATTCTATATTCGCACCAATGAACTGACTCAGGAACAGACCGGGCAAATAACTGATGCTCTTAAGGCTCAATATGGAAATATAATATTGCAAAGCGCAGAAAGTGTTGGAGCAACTATCGGCGGTGAGTTAATCAGAAATGCCTTCCTGGCGGTTTTGATTGCTTTAGTCTTAATGCTGATCTATATTACTTTCAGGTTCGAGTGGACCTTTGGCCTGGCTGCAGTCCTAGCACTATTTCATGATGTCCTGATCGTGTGCGGAATATTCTCCCTGTTTCAATGGGAGGTTAACAGCGCCTTTATTGCAGCGATATTAACTGTCATCGGTTATTCTATCAATGACACCATCGTTATATTTGACCGGGTAAGAGAAAATCTGCGTATGAAGAAGAAAGACCCCCTGCCTGCCCTGTTAGATAGAAGTATCATGCAGACGCTAAACCGTTCCGTGAATACGGTACTTACAGTTTTGATGCCACTAATAGCCTTGTTGATATTTGGTGGTGTAACGATCAAGATCTTTGTATTAACATTATTAATCGGCTTCCTGTTCGGAATGTATTCTTCCATCTGTGTAGCCAGCCCGATGTACTATGAAATTAAACAAAGAGGATAATAAGAAATTTAAGTTGAACCTGAATAAATGAATGGGCAAGCGGCCAGGCTGATGACAGGAGTGAAGATCAAGGCATGAGAAAAACCCGCGATTGAGGCGGTATAATGTATGGGGACACACCCATCACTGGGAATGTCCCCGTATAGAGTACGTTGATCGGGTTTTTTGCACTTTCAGTATAAATGCAACCATCGCTTATAGGTCGCTACAAGCCCGGGTTTTATAACGCTGATATTCAATTCTGTCAGCTGTTGGTGGGATTCCTAAGGAAGCCCACTTTTTTATTGGGTTTCCTGCTATTAGTAATAAGATGCAGTCAGTCCAAATAAATTGACTGATTAAGAAGAAGTAGGTCTCGCGTTGATAGATGATGAGACTAAAGAAGAGCTGTCATTCTGAACGAAGTGACATTAAAACCGGTGCCTTTTTTACGTCGGCAGTAGCAGTTTACTGAAAAAAGTTGAATTAATTATTTTCAGTGATCTTGTTACGGATTCTCTCGCAGCCGCTGCATTCGATGCAGTCCTCATCTGCACAGGGTTCGGCATGTACCAACACACTTACCATGGGCAAGCGCTCATTGATTCTCAGTTCCACCAGATCACAAAGGTCATGAACTTCAGCAATTGTCAAATCGCGAGGAACAACCAAATGCATGTCGACATAGCGTTCTGAGCCGGCGCGACGGGTTCGGAGTTCATGAAATCCTACCAGTCCTTCCGGTATGATTAGAGCTATTGCATCCCTGATTTCATCCTCTTCATGGGTAGGTAAAGCTGCGTCCAGCAGCGGTGCAAAGGATTTAACAGTGATGTCCCAGGCTGCTTTGGTGATAAGCAATGCCACTAAGATAGCTATTATGGGATCTAATATCTGAATTTTAGTTATGGCAATAACCCCCAAACCGGCCAAAACTCCGACTGAGGTATAGACATCGGTGCGCAAATGCATTGCATCCGCTTCCAGGGCTACCGATTCAGTTCTAATAGCAGTTTTCATTAGCAGATTAGAAATAAGCCAATTGGCCAGAGAAGCAACCGCCATTACTATAACCCCAACCCCCAGAGTATGCACTTCACCACCATAAATAATCTTCTTATAGGCCTCTGCCAGTATCCAAATGGCAGCCACAAATATTAGTAATGCCTCGATAGTGCCCGAAATATTTTCAACCTTGCCGTGACCATAGCGATGGTCGTCATCTGGGGGGCGGGCAGAAATACGTACCGAAGTAAATGCAATTACCGCAGCCAGCAAATCAAGAGTAGAATGGATGGCCTCAGAGATTATACTGACCGAACCGGTAACAATTCCAGCAATCAGCTTAAAAATTACCAGGGTTATATTAGAAAAGATGGACAAAGCAGCCACTTTAGCCTTTTCATCTGCCAGTATATCCTTCGCCCAAGTTACCACACCAACACCTCCCCAAAATAAACAAAGCGGAACTTTAACATACCATTAAAGTCCCGCGGTGCATCCGCTGCCCATATCGAGCCTGGCCTTTCAGCCTGACTGTACCACTATATATAATATTATTAATTTTATATGTCGGCTGTTACTTTGTAAACCCTTCCAAAAATAATTATAGTTTTACTATTCTATTATAAATAGATATGCAGATACGAGAAAAAAATGCAGATATAAATTATAAAGGAGTTTTATTATGGGGGGAGAAATATTACCATATGCACACGAATCTACAAAAATATCTTGGGATAGGAGACTGATTAAATGACTGCGTATTTATTGGGTGCTCTAGCCTTTATCGCCGTAATTGTAACTTTTATAGTGCAAAATGATACTCAGGTGTCGGTGCAGTTTATCAATTGGAAAACTTCAGAAATATCGCTGGCGGTGGTAGTACTTATATCAGCCTGTACGGGTGCAGTGGTTATATTTTTACTGGACAGTTATCGTGCTTTCAGAACTGGACAAAAAATGCGTAAGTTGATCAAGGTTAATCAAAAACATGAAGAAGAAATACAGATATTAAAGGGAAAACAAAACAATACTCGGGATAACATTTCATCAGATAAGCAAGAGGCTGATCAAACTCCTTAAGAAAAAGAGGTAAATGAATTGCGCGCAGTTGTACAAAGAACTAAACATAGCCGGGTATCAGTCAATGGTGTGGAAAAAGCCCATATAAACGAGGGACTGATGGTATTGCTGGGCATTAAACGAGGCGATAATCCTGTCGCTGGTGAATACCTGATGGATAAGCTAATGAATTTACGAATATTCGAAGATGAAAACGGGAAGATGAACAGGTCGGTGCGAGATACAAAGGGAGAAATATTGATGGTAAGCCAGTTTACCCTCTATGGTGATGCTCGCCAAGGCAGAAGACCCAGCTTTACTGCCGCAGAATTACCAAACAATGCCCAGACCCTGTTTGATTATTGTGTTGAATATATCAGAGCAAAAGGCATCAATATTGAGACAGGCGTTTTTGGAGCTAACATGCAGGTTAACATCGAGAATGATGGCCCCTGCACCATATTGTTGGATAGTGAGAGACTGTTCTAAAGCTAACCAGAACATATGATATTTCATATTATGCTCTCCAGCAGAAGACCTATCAGCAAAACATAGATGTGCTAAATGGGTATGATATAATGCAGATATCATATGTTAGGAGATATAACGTGGAAATAATAACTTCACACAATGCTCTGGATTTTGATGGACTAGCCAGTATGGTCGGGGCTAGCAAACTATACCCGGCAGCCGTTATGGTAATTTCTGGAACTGTTTCGAAAAAAATTAAACAGTTTATGAATCTGTATAAAGATTCGTTGCTAATTAGAACTCCTAAAGAGATAGATCTAAAGCAAGTATCCCGAGTAATTGTGGTTGATACCGCCAACCCCGAACGCCTTGGTCAATTAAAAGATCTTAGCAAGAATGCGATGCTGGATTTCCACATTTATGATCATCATCCGCTAGCTGAAGACGATTTAACTGGGACTGTTCATGAAATTCATCAGACTGGAGCCATAACTACAGTAATGGTGGAAAAGATAATTGCCCGAAATATTGCGATAAGTCCCTTTGATGCCACAATCTTGGCATTGGGAATTTATGAAGATACCGGCAGCCTGTTGTTTCCCTCCACTACTGAGCGAGATGCCAAAGCGGTGTCGTTTCTGCTCGGGTGCAGAGCCAATTTGAAGGTTGTGGCCAACTTTATGGAGCAGCCGTTTTCGGGAGAACAGCGCCATATACTGCAAAGCCTTCTGGATACTGCCCGACATCATAAGATTAACAATGTTGATATTGTTATAGCTCTTTATGATGGTGATGAATTTATTCCGGGCCTGGATTTAGTAGCTTACCGCTTATTTTCCATGGAAGCTTGTGATGTGGTCTTTGTAATTGCCATGATGCAGGGTAAAGTAAATGTGGTGGCAAGGAGCGGCACGAATAACTTGCGAGTTAATGAGGTGCTTGGTCCCCTCGGGGGAAGAGGTCATGAGAAAGCGGCTTCAGCTATAGTGAGAGGAAAAAGCTGTCAAGAAGTGGCTGACCTGCTCCTAGCCAATATTGCTGATAATATTCGTCCCGCAGTTATAGCCCGGGATATTATGTCTACCCCCGTTAAGACTATAGCTCAGTACCGGACCATGGAGGAAGCTGGACGTATCATGTTAAGATATGGTCATACCGGCATGCCGGTTGTTGACGGTGAACATGTGGTTGGGATTATATCACGGCGCGATGCAGATAAAGCTATTGTTCACGAATTAGGCCATGCTCCGGTTAAAGGTTTTATGACCACCGACGTGCTGTCTATATCCCCGGATACCCCGCTGAGCGAGGTACAGAAAATGGTGGTGGAGTATGATATAGGCAGGCTTCCTGTAGTTGACGAGGGTCGTCTGGTAGGGATTGTATCTCGTACGGATATTTTACGTATTCTGCACGGTGAAGATTGCCCTGAAGATCATGAACTTCTCTATTCTTTCAGTGAAGGGGGAATAGAGAATTTACAGCAGCTAATGGAGGAAAGACTACCCGAGGACATATTTACCATCCTGGAGTTGGCCGGTGAAATAGCTCAGGAGATTGATAGTACCGTCTACTGCGTCGGCGGATATGTTAGGGATTTACTTCTGAATGTACCCAATTTTGATGTAGATTTAGTCGTAGAGGGAGAAGGCCGAGAATTAGCAAGCCGTTTGGCCAAGAGACTGGGCGGGAAGGTTAGAATTCATGATCGCTTTGCCACCGCGACCGTTATATTGATAGATGGAACCAAAATTGACGTGGCTACTGCTCGTACCGAATATTATGAGTTTCCAGCTGCACTCCCGATGGTAGAAAAATCATCCATCCGGGAGGATATGTACCGGCGTGATTTTACTATTAATACTTTAGCTTTATGCTTAAATCCCGGCAAATTTGGTGATCTAATTGATTATTTCGGGGGCCGCAAAGATATACAGAACCGCTGTATTCGCATATTGTATAACCTTAGCTTTGTGGAAGATCCAACCCGGATACTTCGAGCGATTCGTTTTGAACAGAGATATAGATTTACTATTGAGACTGATACACTTCGTTTTGCCCGTGATGCCATTGAACGCCGGATGTTGGGAAAACTATCCTATAAGCGGATCATGCAGGAGCTCATTTTAATACTGAGCGAGAAAGATCCCTTATGTGCGCTGGAAAGAATGACGAATACAGGAGTATGGAAATATATTTTACCCGAGGTTAAGCTGGAGGAGCTAACCAAGGTGCCTTTTAAAAGAATACCGATTGTTATCGGGTGGTGGGAGAATAGATACTATGGCCGTAAAATCAAAGCATGGCTGGTTTATCTGTTGGCAATATTCTCCAAACTTAGTCAAACGCAGGTGGCGGACGTACTAAAACGATATCCCCTGGATAGATATGCCCAGCGAAGTATAGAGGAATCTGCCGGGGTGCCCCAATTAGCTCATCAAATCAGCAATAGTACAGATTTGCGTCCCAGCCAGATGAATAAAATGCTGAACCATCTGGGAACAGAGAATGTATTATATCTTTTGCTCCTCATCAGAGACGAAAATGCCTGGGAACGGGTAGTAAAATACTGTGATTTGAAGGAAGAAGTGAAAGTGGAAATTAACGGACATGATCTAAGAAAATTAGGATTAAAAGCAGGTCCGCATTTTAAGACCATAAAGGAAGAATTGTATGATCTGAAACTAGACGAAAATATCAGTAATCGGAACGATGAAATGAACATGGTCAGGCAGTGGATGGCCGAAGGGAGATTTTCAGATGCAGTGGGTAATTGAGACGCTTATATGGCTGCCAGCCATTCTTATAGCCTTAACTTTTCATGAATTTGCCCATGGTTGGGTAGCCGACAGACTCGGCGACCGTACTCCCTTTTATCAGGGACGTTTGACTCTTAACCCCTTGCCCCATATTGATTGGGTCGGTTTTCTAATGCTGCTGATTTTTAAATTCGGGTGGGCCAAACCGGTACAGGTAGACCCTCGAAATTTTAAAAATATAAGCTATAAAAAGGGTATGATGATGGTATCTTTAGCCGGACCAGGGATAAATATGTTGTTGGCTCTGGTTAGTATGCTGCTTTTGAAGCTTCTAATCCCGTATCAAAGTAACCAATGGGTTAGTTTATTAGCACCGCTGCTTTCGCCGCTGGTGTATATAAATCTAATTCTGGCGGCATTTAACCTCATACCCGTACCTCCCCTGGATGGATCGAAAATACTGGCAGGTATACTTCCTGACTCGGGAGCCCGAATTATGTATTCGCTTGAACAATATGGACCGCTTATACTGTTGTTGCTTATCGTCACCGATATGGTTGGCAAAATTCTCTGGCCATTGGTCAACATATTATATGGGATACTAAATGCCATAGTTGCTTTATAGATTAAGGCCCCGGGTGGTCTTCTGCAATGGAGGAGCCAAATGAGTTATCTGGTAAATCTTGATAAATTCTATGGACCGCTGGATTTGTTGTTATATCTGCTTGAAAAAGAAGAAATGGATATATATGACATTCCTATTGCGCTAATTGCTGATCAATATTTAGATTATGTGTATACCACCGGACCAATAGATCTCGATAATATCGGTGATTTCCTGATTATGGCTTCTTATTTGCTTAACTTAAAATCCCGGATGCTTTTGCCAGGCTTGATAGAGGAAGATGGTGATTCCGATATCTCAGATCCTCGTGAAGAACTGGTTAATAGAATTATGGAATATAAACAGTTTAAACAGGCTGGGGAATTTCTGGCGGCTCGATATAATGAAGATATAAATCGAGTGTTTTTCCGTAATGGCTTGAATGAAATTGAATGGCCTGACCGAGAGGTTAGCAGCAGTATGAATGTCCTGGTGCGGGCCTGGTTCTCGGTAATGGAGAGAACTACTGAGGAAATGGAATACGGACTGCCGCAGAGCGATATTAATATCAGCGAAAAAATGGATATAATACTAAGGATATTACCTGCCAATGGAACAACAGTTGTATTTCAGGATTTCTATGCCGGCGGTGGGGTTCGCAGTGAAGCCTTGGGATATTTTCTGGCTTTGTTGGAACTGATACGTATGCAAAAGGTCGATGCATATCAAGAAGAACGATTTGGTGATATAAAACTCTGTTTACGGGTGGCGTTAGATAATGTTGATGCAGGATGATATTAAAGCTGCTATTGAAGCTCTGCTCTTCGTAAGCGGCGAGCGAATGGCCGAGGATGAATTGATGGGGATTCTAGACATAAACCAATCGGATTTGAGACAAATTATGCTTGAATTGATGGCTGAATACCACCAGTCTCCTCGAGGTATACAGATATTGGCTTTAGACGGCGGCTACATAATGGGTACCAAACCAGAATATGCCATCGTAGTGGGCAAGCTGCTAAAACCGGCGGGGAGGCGTCTATCACCGGCGGCTTTGGAGACCCTGGCCATAATTGCCTATCGTCAGCCCTTGAGTAAGGCTGAGATAGAACAGATCCGAGGCGTTAAAACAGATCGAGTTATTACTACACTCATAGAAAAAGGGATAATTAAAGAATTGGGTAAGAAAGCTGCTCCCGGCAGGCCTTCCCTGTACGGTACTACCCACGAATTTCTGAAAATATTTGGCCTGTCCAGCCTGGATGAATTACCCGATCTTGGAGGTAAGGAGGACCAAAGGAGTTGTCAGATCGATCTATAGAGGAAGAAATAATGATAAAAGCTCAGCAGAACAGGAAATTAGCCAAGTATATGAGTAGTACTGAGCAAATGGTGGAAGAACAGATACGCAAAGCACGCGAAAAAGGCGATTTTGACAATCTCGAAGGAGAGGGTAAACCCGTTGACCTGTCTGAGAATCCATATGAACCGGCCGATCTTCGCATGGCGTTCCGTATTCTTAAGAATAATGATTTCACGCCTTATTGGATTCAACTCGGCAAGGATATTGATGCCGATACTAACAATATATGGAAAGAGGTTGAACAGTTCAAACGGTATGCTATTAATTTTATGAACGAGAAACATATAGCCTTAACTATAAATAGATTTGACAAGAAAAAAACTGTTTTTTATCACGAAAAGAGAAAACAACTTGAAAAACTCAAGAAAAAAATATTAGATTATAACCTGCACTGTCCCACTTTTCGTCTGGGTCGACCTAATATTGAAGTGGACGAAGAGTTAGATAAGGTAATGAACTCTATCGAAAAGGCTATTGAGGATGCGAAGACCCCATGACTGAGGTGAATAAACCTGGCCTGGATGGGAATGATATGGAAAAACGGGAGAATCTGCATGGCCTTATGGATATGGGGGTTAATTCTTCTATTAATTATTTTCTGTCTATCATTATATATTAAGGTCGATGTTAATCTTAGTATACGAGAAGAAGAATCATTTCAAGGACTGTATCTAAAAGTCCTTTCGCGCTTTTACAAAATAAATCGAAAATTTGATTATACGGACCCGCATTTTCGCTTGGTGGAATCAATTCTGGTTGCTTCTTTTTTAAAAAAGCGTAACCCAGTCCAAACTCCAACTGTTGCTCCTTCCGAATATGAAGAATACCTTTTAATCTTTAAAGGATTCCCAATTAAACATATCGTCAAGTATGCCTTGGAACATTCTAAAATAATGTCGGTTGTCTTAAAATACCTTATTGTGGATCGGCTAGAATGGAAAACTATTGTAGGCAGCCAAGACGCGCTTTATACAGCGCTCGGGACTGGTGCCTGCTGGGCTTTAAAAGGCACATTAATTGGAGTGCTTAGCAGCAGATGTAGATTAGGCCGCCTGATGCTGGATGTAAAGCCTGATTTCATGACACCAGCCTTATTGAGCAACTTATCATGCATATTAAAAATACGAACGGTACACATTATGATTATAGGGATACGTATCATAGCAATGAAAGTCAGGTGGTGTATAAATGGAAGCAAATCAGGAACAAGAACAAGAAATGTACAGCCATCCCATTGAAGGATTAATGAAAACCGCTATGCAGAGCATAAAGGAAATGGTTGACGTTAACACGGTGGTGGGTGATGCAGTTGAGACTAATGATGGCAGTGTTATTATCCCCATTTCTCAGGTAGCCTGTGGTTTTGCGGCCGGAGGGGGAGAATATGAGACCATGAACTCTTCCGGGCAGAGCGAAGAACTTCCCTTCGCAGGAGGCAGCGGGGCAGGAGTATCAGTTAAACCAATTGGGTTTCTGGTGGTCAGGATGAATGACGTAAGGTTAATATCGGTGGCTGGTAACCCTTTGGCCGAGAGAGTTGTAGACCTTGCTCCCCAGATAATCGATAGAATAGAGGGTTTAATGGAAAGAAGAGTCAGACACAGGAACGAATCATTTGAACATGAACAATAGCCAAAAACAATTGGCATTTCAAAGGTGATGACTATTAACAGAAGTTATGATCAAGACATACGGCTGTGAACGTTGAGTTCACGGTTATAAACGGCCTGCCAGGCTGATGCTTTTTTCATCGGTCTATGTCCGGTTAATACTGGCCTGCAGAGTGTCGATAAAGTCAGGCCGAGCAAAAAAGTTCAAGAGCAAGGCATTAATAGAAGCCCGTGATTGAGGCGGTGTAAGGTATGGGGACACCCCTATAGGGAATGGCCCCGTAACACGTACGTTGATTGAACGGGCTTCTATTAATAACGCAGCTATTGGGCTTTTTTAACGGCCTGGAGTACGGTTAAACCGGACTGTTCTATTTTTCGACCCATTTTCATACCCTTCTAAAAGAGCCGCTTTTTGGCTAAATATGGAGGGTTATAGCTTGTTAAATCTGATTTGGTTGTTGCTTTTAGTCTCAGGAATAATAGTAGCTGCCCTTACTGGTCACATTGAGGTTGTCACTGAAGCTGCGCTGGAAGCAGCCAAAGGGGCAGTCAAAATCTGTCTTGATTTAATAGGTATTATGGCACTCTGGCTGGGTATTATGAAAATTGCTGAAAAGGCAGGCTTAATCCAGAGCCTGGCTCTTATGCTAAAACCTTTACTGCGCAGGTTGTTCCCCAGTGTTCCGCCGGATGACCCCGCCATGGGAGCCATAATCTTAAATCTCAGCGCCAATATGCTGGGCTTAGGCAACGCCGCTACTCCTTTCGGGATGAAGGCTATGCAGGAGCTGCAGCGTTTAAATCATAACCGTCCTGAGGCTTCAGCTGCCATGTGCACTTTTATGGCACTCAATACCTCTTGTATAACTCTGATTCCTGCCACGATTATAGGCATAAGACTTGCCTTTTCATCATCAAACCCTACGGAAATTGTGGGAGCGTGTATTTTCGCTACCAGTTGTGCTATGATAATTGCCGTTTCACTGGACTACTGGTTCCGCAGACATAGCCGCTGGGGAGGGAAACCCTGATGCTGTTTACACTCCTGACTACGGTGTCAAAATGGGCGATCCCCTTGCTGCTTTTAATTATTCCCTGCTACGGCTTTTGTAAAAGAGTACCTGTCTATGAAACGTTTGTGGAAGGTGCCGAGGAAGGATTTTATACCGCAGTTAAAATAATACCGTTCCTGGTAGGTATGATGGTAGCGATTTCCGTGTTCAGGGCTTCCGGTGCTATGGATTATCTGGTAGGCGCCATGCAGCCATTGATGGTGGCTATGGGGGCACCTCCCGAAGTGCTCCCTTTGGCGGTTATGCGCCCCCTGTCAGGCAGCGGTGCTTTAGGCCTGGCTACTGAACTGATGAGGGTCTACGGGCCTGATTCGATGATTGGCAGGCTGGCCTCAGTTATGCAGGGAACTACCGATACGACTTTTTTTGTGCTGACCGTCTATTTTGGCTCAGTAGGAATAAAAAGGTTCAAATATGCAGTCATAACAGGGTTAAGTGCGGACCTTACCGGCTTGATAGCCTCTGTTTACATATGTAACTTACTGTTCAAATAGCAACTCTCTTGATAATGTGTATCTAATAATCAATTCTTTGGGCAGTTTCAGTCATATGTGGTGATATTGAAACTCAGCGGGGGACTAGACGGACAAGCAATTGGATAGTATAATTGTAATTTACAAAGTTCACTTGGAGAATTAAGCAATAAAAGGTAAAAACCTAATGGATAAACTTAAAATATAGATGTAAAGTGGGGAATGAAATTTGAAGAGTGATATTGAAATTGCTCAAAGCGCTGATATGAAACCCATAGCGGAGATAGCTCAATCAATCGGCCTAGCCGAAGATGAAATTGAGTTATACGGTAAATATAAGTGCAAGGTCTCCTTAAAAGCCCTGGAAAGGTTAAAGGATAAACCCTCAGGTAAATTAGTACTGGTTACCGCCATAAATCCGACCCCTGCCGGCGAAGGAAAGACTACTAACACGGTGGGACTGGGTATGGCCTTGAACAGATTGGGTAAGAAGGCCATCATAGCTTTACGGGAGCCTTCGATGGGACCGAGTTTTGGCGTTAAAGGTGGTGCAGCCGGGGGAGGCTATTCCCAGGTTGTACCAATGGAAGATATTAATCTGCATTTTACCGGCGATTTTCATGCAGTTACGGCGGCTCACAATCTTTTGGCAGCTATGCTGGACAACAGTTTGCATCAAGGTAATCCTTTAGGAATTGATCCCCGGCAGGTAGTACTGCGCCGAGTCATGGATTTAAATGAAAGAGCTTTGAGAAATATCGTAATCGGCCTGGGCGGGAAAGCCGACGGAGTACCGCGTGAATCAGGTTTTGATATCAGCGTTGCATCTGAGGTAATGGCGGTATTATGTCTGGCCTCTGACCTCATGGATCTTAAGGAAAGACTATCGCGTATTGTAGTTGCTTACACTTATGGTGGAAAGCCAGTGACCGCGGCCGATTTGAAGGCAGCCGGCTCTATGACTTTGTTAATGAAGGATGCTATAAAACCTAATCTGGTACAGACCCTGGAAAACACCCCGGCCTTTATACATGGCGGCCCATTTGCTAATATTGCTCATGGATGCAATAGTATCAAGGCCACCCAGATGGGATTAAAAATGGCTGATTATATGATTACCGAAGCTGGATTTGGAGCCGACCTGGGGGCAGAGAAGTTCTTTGACCTCAAGTGCCGCTATGCCGGGTTGAAACCTGATGCAGTGGTAATGGTAGCCACTATACGTGCCCTCAAGAATCATGGCGGGGTAGCCAAGAACAAGCTGACTGAAATGAATATGGCAGCCTTGGAAAACGGGGTGGCCAACCTGGAGAAACACCTTGAAAACTTGAATATATTTGGGGTGCCGGTAGTGGTTGCCCTTAACCAGTTCCCGGGTGACCGGCAGGAAGAGATTGATCTGATTGAAAACAAATGTGTTGCTCTCGGCGCTGATTTGGCCATATCCCGTGTATGGGATGAGGGCGGCCGGGGCGGTGAAGAACTAGCCCGTAAGGTTATGGCTGCTGCCGACAAACCTTCTAACTTCAAGTTCTTGTATGAATTGCAGGTTCCTCTAAAAAATAAGATAGAAGTAATCTGTAAGCAAATATACGGTGCGGATGGGGTTAGTTACAGTAAACCCGCCAATAATATGTTGGCTCGTTTTGAAGAAATGGGCTACGGAGAATTACCCATTTGTATAGCGAAAACGCAATATTCACTGTCGGACAATCCTACAGCTATAGGCAGACCTCATGGCTTCACTGTGAATATTCGCGAAGTCCGCTTGTCAGCTGGAGCTGGATTTATAGTTGCCATTGCGGGTGACATTATGACCATGCCGGGGCTGAGCAAAGTACCAGCGGCTGAGATAATCGATATTCTGCCTGATGGGGAGATAGTCGGTTTGTTTTAATCGGGGACAGGTCCCTTGTCCCATTTCACTGTTGATAATCCAACTGCATGGGGAAGGCCTAAGGGATTCACGGTAAATTAAACTTTTTTTCAAACATTTCAGGCAAAAATAGGCGGTTATCTCAAGCGAGAAAACCGCCTAAAAATTAGCTCAAATTCAGCGAACAGAAGGTTACAACAAATTTCCATGGTATTATCTCCATGTTGGAGTCATACTTAACGAAACCCGTATAACTATAACTGAATCTTTAGCTAACTGTTCCACCACAATTATAAGCAAAAACCGGCAATCATAATTTCCATTTGAAAGAGGTATTAGAATAATTGATTCTTATTGTTGTATTTTTTACGCCAATTGTTGCAGCCCTGATATTGACCCCAACTTATGGTGTAACTAGACTTAAAAAATCATTTGATCTACAAACATCAATAGTACAATCTGTGCTCTTAAATACGCTTATTTTTATAATAGGCAGCGTTAGTCTTTTTCATTTTGAAAAAGACGGTATTGGGCAAGCAATAGGTTGGTCAATATATGCAGGATGTTTTACTGTTTTTAGTATCATAGATACTATCGTTTTAATTCTCTATAGAAAAAAACAAAAAGCAAAGTAATTGGGGACAGGTCTCTTGTCCCATTTAAATGTCAGGGGGACTGAGTTGCTCACACAACCCAGTCCCCCTGACATTTTTGTTGATATCCCAAAAAGGGACAAGGAACCTGTCCCCTTACTTCTGAATTAACGAGAAGAGTTCGGCCCTAGTTTCAGGACGAGTCTCAAAAATTCCTCTTACGGCTGAAGTTACCGTTAAAGCGCCGGGTTTTTTGACACCCCGCATGGTCATGCACATGTGTTCAGCCTGGATTACCACCCCAACCCCCATAGGTTTTAAGGTCTCGAAAATGCAGTCGGCAACCTGTGAGGTCAGCCGTTCCTGAAGTTGAGGCCTGCGGGCAAAGGACTCGACCACCCGGGCTAGTTTGCTTATCCCTACCACTTTGCCGCCTTTGGGGATGTAGGCAACATGAGCCATGCCATAAAAAGGAAGGAAATGATGCTCACACATTGAGTAAATCGGAATGTCTTTTACCAGTACCAGTTCATCATGGAATTCAGTAAAAAATACATCCAGGTATTCTTGAGGTTGGCTGTTTATTCCAGAGAATATTTCTTCATACATTCGAGCTACTCTTTTCGGGGTCTGGGCTAGTCCCTCACGTTCCGGGTTTTCTCCAATAGCCTCTAGTATCATTTTAACAGCTGTTTCAATTTTAAGCTTGTCTACTGCTTTATTATCCATGATTTCCTCCAAACTCCTACATATATATATTATTCACAAAATTAATTAAATAATAACAGTAATCTAAGCGAACCTGCAAGTCCTGGCGGTAAAGGAGGCTCCTATTGAGTTTATAGCTCTCTAAAGTTAATTCTAAAAAGTTCTTCATCCGCTAGCTCTGTGAATGTCTCCTGATTCAGGCTGCAACGAGCATTGATCTCGAGTCGGTGATTTTTATCCACCCAGACACTGCGCGGCAGCTCAGTTGTCTCTTGAAAAGAGAATCGAGGGGGATTGGCCAGTCTGGCCCGGCTTAATCCCTGCAGGGTATCTGCCAGGCAAGCTGAACCTTTTACAGTTAGTTTTAAATCTGGCCGGTTAAGGTGACCCATATATTCATCAACCACTAGAGCCATGCGGATGGCCATAAATAGATCGGGACATTCTTCCTGGTGGTGGGATAGTGCTTGTTTCAAAAATATATTCCGGCGCAAGGTTGGATCAGAAGCCCGAATGTAAGGCGTTTTTGGTGAAAATATTATGTCCTGCTCGTAATAAGATTTGATATCCAGCACAGGTGTTCCATCGATCGCATCCAAACCGTGCACCTGCAGGATATTACCATCAACTGCATCGAGATGCACCAGACATAAGGCAATGGGATTGGGACGATTGGGTGATCTAAGTCCAAAAACTCCGTATTCGGGCAGAGTGGCACTCATCCGGCGGGGTATTGTCCGCAGGCAGCTCCGATCTGATTTATGAAACCAAAGTAAAAGCCACAAATGAGAGTTTTCCTCAATTCGATGCAATGCCTCGACATATTGGGGAAAAATCTCCACAGAGGCCGGTTGCCCGGGCAGGGGAATATCTTCAGGATTTTTCGTCTCAGACCTCACCACTCCGACAGGGTTAATCATTATACCTAAATCATTGGTCATAATAATCTCCTCCTTCACTTCCACATAATGTCCAGCCACAGAATACGCACGACAGAGTGTCTTCTCCCTTCAAGATAAATAAGCTGATGGGTTCATTATAACCCATTCCCGGGAAGCTAAATATGGCACATTAGAGTTAACTATTTATCCTAAAATTTACCGATATGGGAAGATTATTATACTTTCTGCAGAACAATTAGTATAATTATACTTAAATTAAGAAATTAACCGAATAACATACAAAGGAAGGTTAGATTTGAGACTTGCAAAATACTTGGCTCAGGCTGGGATTGCTTCCCGCCGACAGGCAGAAGAGTTAATAGCGCAAAAGAGAGTCAAGCTTAATGGTTCCGTGGTTACGGATTTAACAACCCCGGTTGAACCTCAATCTGACCGTATTGAATTTGATAATCAGCTGGTTAGGATCGAAGAATCGGTTTATATTCTGCTATACAAACCAGCAGGTTTCATTTGTACCGTAAATGATCCCCAAGGGCGAGCTACGGTATTGGAACTGGTAAAGGCGGTAAGGGAACGTATTTATCCGGTAGGACGCCTGGACTATGATACCGAGGGATTATTGCTTTTAACCAATGACGGACAGTTTACCAATCATATAATTCATCCCCGTTATAAGATAGACAAAAAGTACGAAGTCTTGGTGCAGGGCAACATTAAGGATAGTGAGCTAAACATTTTGCGGACGGGAGTCAAATTGGAGGATGGGATAACCGCACCCGCTGCGGTGCAATTGACAAGACGTGACGCGAGTAGTTCAATTATTGAAATGACTATCCATGAGGGCCGCAAGCGACAGGTCAAAAGGATGTGCAAGGCAGTAGGACATCCGGTTATACGCCTCAAGAGGACAGCTTTGGGGTTTCTTACCCTGGAGGGATTGGAGCCGGGACAGTATCGCTACCTGCTCCAGAATGAGGTTGTTCACTTACAAGCAATGGCCTTGCATGAATAACAAGCATCTGACATTGAGATGCCGGTGGGACATGCGTTTATGGGATAGTGTTCTCAATAGATATACTTATAAAATATTAAACAATATATGCTGAGGGCGGGAGTGAAATTAATTTTGACTGAAATTAAAATTAAATTGCGTTTTGATTATCCGGGTCAGGCTAAATCTGGTAAACTCTTCGGGAGTAAGAACGTGGAACAAATAGCCGAAGAAACCAGACAACATAAGGTTTCCATGATGCGCAATGTACCTATTCAGGGGATTCGCATTGAAGATATCGATATGAGTCAAGATATATATTCATTAGTTGACGATATCACTGGCAAAAAGATTGCTTATGCCCCCGTAGTAATCACCTTTTTTGCTGATAGTATTGAGGATGCCATCAAATTTGTAGTAAAAGAAGAATTTAGAACTGTTGAAATTATTGAACCAGAAGAATTGCAGCTTTCCAAGGGTGATATGGAGAAACTGCTATTCAGAATAAGTCTGGAGTTAACCGAGTACCGGGATCACTGGCTGCGTAAGATTGATAATTGGAAATAGTAGTCACTGGTCCCGTTGTTGGCTAATTAGAGGTCATGAATTCAGATTAATTTAATAAAATATTTATATATTTTACGAAATTGATGGTTTCAATGGAGCCATCAATTTCGTAATTTTTTTGTTGATTTTAGTCTTATCTTACTCTATTATTATTACTCAATAAGGAAAACCGCATAGAAAGGGTAGATAATTGGGAAATATCACCGTTTTTGCTGGTGGATTTGGCAGCGGAAAATCAGAAGTAGCTATGAACTCTGCCTTCAAAAAGGCAGAGCTATCGGCAGATGTGATTCTGGCAGATTTGGATCTGGTTAACCCTTACTTTGCGTCTCGTGATCTTCGTGATAAGCTCGAGCAAGCGGGTATCAGACTGGTGGCACCGGAAGGAGATTTGGCTTTTAGTGACGTACCGGCCATACCCGGTGAAATTATAGGTTTGATCAGGCAGGATAATAACATGGTAATAGATCTAGCTGGCGATGAAGTTGGATCACTGGTACTGGGCTACCTTAGTAAATACGTGGCAGCCCACCAGAATTATGAGTTATTATTAGTCCTAAATCCATATCGGCCTTTCGCCCAGGATATAGAGAGCGTAACTTTGTTACGAGATAATCTTGAGACGGCTGCCCACTTGAAATTCACCGGTATTGTAAGTAACCCTAACCTATTGGGAGAGACCAGCCCCGATTTAATCCGCAAAGGGCACGCCAAGGTTGTTGACTTTAGTGAGGCCCTAAATATACCTGTTCGCTATTTAACCATAGAGAGAAAATTCTACGCTGAACTTTTTCCTTGCTATGGAGAAACATTGCAGGTAATTGATTTATATCTGAGGCCGGAATGGATGTAGTACTGTTCTAAGGGAGGAATGTAGTATGGCAAAGGGGAAAGTTCGGTTTAATGCAGATGAATGCAAAGCCTGTGTATTGTGTGTTCACTTCTGTCCCAAAGACGTGTTGGGGTTAGACATGGACACCATCAATGCAATGGGATACCATCCTGTTACCGACCTGCTGCCGGATAACTGTACGGGCTGTGGGATATGTGCTCTCATGTGTCCCGATTTAGTCATCGAGGTAGAAAGGGAGTGATGGGATGGAAAAGATATTAATGAAGGGTAATGAAGCCCTGGCTGAAGGTGCGCTCACGGCGGGATGTGTAGCCTTTTTTGGATATCCAATAACTCCATCCAGTGAGATTGCTGAATATATGGCGAAAAAGTTTCCGCTCATTGGAGGGACTTTTGTTCAGGCTGAAAGTGAATTAGCAGCCATTAGCATGGTTTATGGGGGAGCATCGACTGGAAAACGTGTAATGACTGCTTCTTCAGGACCGGGAATAAGCCTGAAATCGGAAGGAATATCGGTTATTGCAGAAGCTGAACTGCCCTGCCTGATCGTTAATATATCCCGGGGTGGTCCGGGATTAGGAGGAATACAGCCAGCTCAATCCGATTATTTTCAGGCAACCCGGGGGGGAGGGCATGGAGACTATAAAATTATGGTGCTGGCGCCTGCTTCTGTTCAGGAAATGCTGGATTTTGCCATGGATGCCTTCGATCTGGCAGAAAAATATCGCATTCCGGTTATGTTGATGGCTGAAGGAACTCTAGGCCAAATGATGGAACCGATAGTCCCGCGTGAAAAGATTACCCAGTTTACAGAGAAATCATGGGCTATTAGCGGATGCAAGGGGCGTGCTCCCAATATCGTAAATACGCTGCATCTGTCTCCCGAGGTTTTGGAATATCGCAACCAAGTGCTAGCCCAAAAATATATGGAGATCAAAGTAAATGAACAAAAGGCTGAGTCCTACTGTACTGATGATGCTGATATAGTAGTGGTAGCATTTGGGCTGATGTCGCGCATCGTCAAGAAAGCAATCATGGAAGTGCGCAAAAAAGGTCACAAGGTTGGATTAATCAGACCCGTTACTCTCTGGCCGTTTCCAGAGGATGCGGTTCGCCAAGCAGCGGACAAGGCCAAGTTGTTTCTGTCAGTTGAAATCAGTATGGGTCAGATGATAGAAGATGTCAAATTGGCTGTTAATGGCAAGGTGCCGGTTGAGTTTTATGGCAGGATAGGAGTAATTCCCTCCCCTGAGGAAATTGCGGAACAGATCATTTTACTGGCTGAAAGGGAGGGTTTATAATGAAAATTGTAGCTCAAAGACCCGAAAGTCTTACCACAGCCAGATTTCATTATTGTCCAGGTTGTACTCATGGAATAATACATAGACTGGTGGCCGAGTGCGTTGATGAGATGAATATACGTGAGAATACGGTCGGCATTTGTCCGGTGGGCTGTTCGGTTCTAGCATACGATTATTTTAATTTTGACATGCTGGAAGCAGCTCATGGCAGAGCACCGGCTATTGCGACGGGTATTAAAAGGATATTGCCGGATCGCTGCCTCATTACCTACCAGGGAGATGGCGATTTGGCCTCTATTGGTATGGCTGAAATTGTTCATGCCTCAGCTCGTGGGGAAAAAATCACAGTTATATTTGTGAATAATACAGTATATGGTATGACTGGCGGGCAAATGGCCCCCACCACTTTGTTGGGACAGGTTACCACCACTTCCCCCTATGGAAGAAAGAAGGAAGAAGCTGGTTTTCCGATTAGAATGGCGGAATTGTTAGCCACCAATGAAGGATCTGCTTACATCAGCAGAGTGGCAGTCAATAATCCGGCTAATGTGATCAAAGCCAAAAAGTCTATAAAAAAAGCGTTACAAACTCAGATGAAAGGGATAGGGTTTTCGCTGGTGGAAGTTTTGTCAACCTGTCCAACCAATTGGGGTCTTAATCCTATTGAGTCACTAAAATGGCTGGAAGAAAATATGATACCATATTATCCCTTAGGTGAATTTAAGGTCAAGGAGGCTTAAGCTGGATGGACAGTGAAAAGCAGGTATTATTTGCGGGTTTTGGCGGTCAGGGAGTCTTGTCTATGGGTAAATTTTTGACCTATGCAGCTATGGGAGCAGGCAAAAATGTGTCTTGGCTGCCTGCCTACGGTGCAGAAATGCGAGGAGGTACAGCCAACGTCTTAGTTACTATTGCTGATGAGGAAATAAGCTCACCGCTGACTGACCATCCGGGAATGGCAATTATAATGAACCGACCCTCATTGGATAAGTTTGAAAAGAAGATAAAACCTAATGGAACTCTGGTTATTAACACTTCCCTGGTGGATAGAACGCTGGAACGCGATGATCTGCAAGTATATAGAATGCCGGTAAATCAGATTGCTGATGAAATGGGAAACTCAGGAGCAGCTAATATGATTCTTTTAGGAGCCTGTCTGCAAAAGACCAGTGTAGTGTCGGTGGAACAAGCCCTGGAACAATTTGACATAATATTTAAAGGTAAAAAGCAGTCTGTTATCCAGAAGAATAGGGAAGCATTTTTGGTTGGAGTACAATATGCCAACGATAATTGGTAAATATTACAAACTGCCTATCTGGAAATGGTATCATGAGCGTACCGTGTTGAGTTGGAGATGTACTACGAAAAAACACTAATCATTAACCTTTTACGTTTCTGTTTATAATAAACGTAAAAGGTTTACTTTTTATTAAGCCCCCCAATATGAAAAACCCTGAAATATATAAGAAGATGGAAAAAAGGAAGATAAAAAATGAACGAAGAGCGCCTGCTAAGCATATTATCACAGGTTAAGAATGGTGACTTAAAAATTGAGGATGCCAGTCAAGAGTTAAAGATTTTGCCATATGAGGATTTGGGATTTGCCAAACTCGATCATCACCGGGCGATGCGAGATAATTTCCCGGAAGTTATCTATTGTGAAGGTAAAAGCAGTGAGCAGATTACAACCATATTTAAACACTTGGCATTGCATAATAACAATGTGATTGGTACCCGAGCTAGGGTTGAAGTTTATGACTTGGTTAAGCAAATCATTCCTGATATCAGTTATAGCCCAATTGCTCGCTTGGTATACTTGCACCGTTCTCCCCTACCGATAATTGGCAAAGTTGCGGTTATAACAGCTGGGACTGCTGATATACCGGTTGCTGAAGAGGCAGCTCTATGTGTCCAAATAATGGGGGGGAAAATCGAAAGGCTTTATGACGTGGGGGTAGCCGGCATACACCGCTTACTTGATAAAATTGAGATTCTAAATGAGGTACAGGTAGTAATAGTTGTGGCTGGGATGGAAGGAGCATTGGTGAGTGTGGTTGGGGGGTTAACCAAGCGACCCGTGATTGCGGTGCCGACCAGCGTGGGCTATGGGGCAAGTTTTAATGGTCTGGCCGCCTTGCTCGCTATGCTAAACAGTTGTGCCAGCGGGGTGGGGGTAGTTAACATCGACAACGGCTATGGGGCTGCTGCCTTGGCAATTTCTATTTTGAATACATTTAATGGATAAAGGTTTTCTCTCGGGCATAAGATAGAGGAAAGACAGAGGGAATTTAATAGTCCCTCAGCCTGAGGGGATGGTATTTTGAAAAAATTAATAAATAAGGTTGAAAAAGGCCTGATAAGATTTGCGGTTATCAGTCTATTACTAATGGTACTGGTTCAAGGATTGATGACCTCAGATCCTATTCGTTTTTATCTTAGTTGGGGTGAAAGGCTGGAAGGTCAGACCATACAATTTCCTGTTAATGTGAATCAGGAAGGTTCAACGACTGCAGTTGAGGAAATCAAATCACCCCAAGCCCGTTTAGCCATAGGAGTTGACAAGTACTCTTCTTTGCCCCGGGCCAAGATTTTAATCAATGGTCAAGAGAAATATAATTTTACGGATAAAAAAGTTACAGTTGAAATTAATGCCGGTGACACAATAGAGATAGATTCTACTGCCTATAACTTCCCCATCGACTACAAGGTTATGGCAATATCTTCAAATCTAGCCTCCCCCGAACAGGGGCAGACATATACCGCTAACCAGACTATAGTAATGGTCGGTAAAGTTATAGTAAAATAGAGCAAAGCATATGAATTGTGGGGGTATATGTAAATGGAGGCAGGAAGCAAAATTGCATCTACGGCAGCTATTAAAATGGCCCTATCTTTATCTCGTTCAGAAGAAGTGCAATTGAAAAAGGCATTATTTGATGAATATGGAGTGAAGGCAGTAGCCGTAGACTACGGGGGAGAGTTCATTTCATCAGTCGCCAAAATTGTTGAAAGGGCTGTTGTTTCCGCCAAACGGGAAGGGGTTATCAAAGAAACTCACCCGGATGAAGGAGCAGTGGCCGGTGCTGCCCGTGAAGCCCTCGCGCAGATTATGCCCAAGGCGCTTGGTCTCAATGTCGGCGGTAAAATAGGGGTGGCGCGCTATCATGATCATGTTAGTGTGGCAATTTTCTTTGGCATCGGACTCTTACATTTGGATGAAGTTGCTATAGGTCTTGGACACCGAGCGGTACCTTAGAAACAAGTTATTTGAAGAAGCAAGAAAGGTAGGATAGTAGTATGGCAGTGAGGGGAATCAGAGGAGCAATAACTATACCAGAAGATAATTCAATTGAGGTATTACAGGCAACCAGAGAATTATTAGAGGAAATCATTAAACAAAATGGAATAGAATCGCAGGATCTTGCCAGTATCATATTTACGGTTACTAGTGATATAAAATCAACCTTTCCGGCAGAGGCGGCCCGTTCTATGGGCTTGAATCTAGTTCCTTTACTTTGCAGCCAGGAGATAGGAGTGAAGGGCTCAATTCCACTCTGCATTCGAGTTTTGCTTCACATGAATACGAACAAGAATCAGGAAGAAATCAATCACGTATTTCTGAGAGACGCTTCTAAATTACGGGAGGATTTACTAAGGGTTAACAATTAATTGACAAAATATAACCAGCAAAAGCACTGTTAGAAGCACCGGGGTTTTATCTCGGTGTTTTTTCTGTTGTTGCTTAATATCTGAATTACCAACTTTCGCCAAATATATAATCCTAATGGGGCTGGCAAAAAATTCTAAGAAGATAAAGAATACTACACAACTATCCCCCGTCGATAATGATTAGGAAGGAAAATTCATCCATTATGGAGTATAATCTGAATAATTATAATATTCTGCACAATCGGCAAATACAATAATAGAAAAGGAGTTGTTGGTATGGGTGATTACGGTGCTCTGGGAGCAATATTAGCCTTAAGCGCAATCGCATTCCTGTTTTTTGCGGTTATTTTTCTGGCATTCTGGGTACTGAAATCAATTGGTTTGTATACGCTAGCTAGTAATCGTGGGATCGAAAACCCGTGGCTAGCCTGGATTCCAATCGCTGACCTTTATATTATGGGTTTATTAGTAGGCGAAATGGATATCCTTGATTATCATCTGGATAATTTAGGGCTATGGTGTCCCGTCATTTTTGTAAGCGGCTCAATATTGAGCGGGATTCCGTTCGTTGGTACTTTGGTAAGCATTGCATGGTTTATCTTTGCACTATATTTCCTTTATAAAGTGTTTGAAATATACACCCCACAGGCGGTCCTCTATACCGTTCTTTCTATAATACCGGGGCTTTTTGCTATTTTCCTTTTTCTAATCCGTAACAACCAACCCCTGAACGGGAAGGGGCCATCAGCCCAACCACCCGCCTCTTATTAATAGCTCTGATTACAAAGGCTCAGGGGAACAGATGCTTTGTTCCCCTGAGTTTTTTCAGGCAATATATTGTTATTCGACTTTAGTAAACGGATACTGCGAAGAAGAACGATAGACGCGGATGGTCGCAGACTTTTATGAATAACGCGGATCTTATTATTATTTACCAGGTGACAATATCAACGTTAATCACAATTATCGGTATAAATTATTATCAAGAAGTCAGCGCCTATCCGCGCCCGGAGGGTCCGCGTATGAGCGAAGCTAACCCGCGTCTGTCGTTCTGCTCTGCTATCCTTATGGCACATCATCAGTCAACTGCAAAACTTAAGTAAATTATTTTTTTAGGTAATTCAGCTCATATATATCAGTTCTTCTATGCTGCAGGACAGGCAACTCGCGGCGTACCTTATCAACTATAGAGAAATCGAGTTCTCCTTCAACTATCTCTTCTCCAATACCCCCTTCACTGATGACTTTCCCCCAGGGATCTACTACCAGGGAGTGCCCCCAGGCATGGTAGCTGGCTTCAGTATTACGAGCAGGCGAGCAGGCCATTACGAACAACTGGTTATCAACTGCCCGACTTCTCATTAATAAATCCCAATGAGCGGGGCCGGTGGTTGTATTGAAGGCGGCGGGAACTATCAGCAATTTCGCCCCTTCCAGGGCTGCCAGGCGAGCCAGTTCAGGGAATCTGATATCATAGCAGATTATGACGGCAAAAACAAAATCCTGATGGCGAATTATTTGCAGACTTTCTCCAGCGGAAAGTACCTGAGACTCTTTAAAAGAGATTTGATCAGGGAGATCAATGTCAAAAAGATGGATTTTGCGATGTTTGCCGATAAGCTCGCCCTGTTGCCCAAAAATATAGCTGGTATTGTATATTTTGCCATCCGTATCTTTTTCGGGGATGGAACCTCCCACTAATATAACCTTATTATGGCAGGCTAGTTCAGACAATAACTCAGTGCTTGGACCGGGAAAAATCTCCGCGTTTTCAGCCATACCTTGGGGGGAATAGGGTGCATTAAAGATTTCCGGGAGAACAATCAGCCGGGCACCTCTTTGGGAAGCCTTATCAACTATTTCGCGGGCATGGCTGAGATTTTCGATTTTATTACTGGAGACCGAAATTTGACAGAGGGCAAATTTTAGATTTTCTCTCATGTAATTCTCCTATATAAGTAAAATTGTGGACAGCAGAAATTGCACCTGTTTTTTGACTCAAAGATATACAATAAGCTTAAGTATTTTTAAGTTTAGCTCATGTTATACTAATTGCAAACATCCATTTAGTTCTAGACTGTGGAGGACTTTTTATGAAACCTTTTAAAATGGCTTCTCGGGAATATTGTAATAAAGACACCCGGGTAGCTATACCCAATTCGGAGCGGACTATATACATAGGGGAAGGCTATTGTACGATCATAGCGGGACCTTGTGCGGTTGAAAATCGTGAAGACTATCTAAGAATAGCAATGCAGCTGAAATCAATGGGAGCGCATATATTAAGAGGCGGTCTTTTCAAACCCCGTACTTCGCCATATTCTTTTAAAGGTTTGGGTCGCGCAGGGCTGGAAATAATGACCGAGGCTAGAAATTTGACCGGTTTACCACTAATTAGCGAGATAATGGACGTACGAGATCTGGATTATATGTATGATCAATTGGACATTTTGCAGGTAGGGAGCCGTAATATGCAGAATTTCTCGCTGCTCGAGGAACTTGGGCACTTACAAAAACCGGTACTTCTGAAAAGGGGCCTGTCGGCCACTATCGAAGAATGGCTGCTGGCGGCAGAATATATACTGAATGGCGGTAATCCTAATGTTATCTTATGTGAGCGCGGCATCCGTACTTTTGAAACTTACACCCGCAATACGGTTGATATTGGTGCAGTACCTTTGATCAAACTTCTATCTCATTTACCCATTATTGTAGATCCAAGTCACGCTACAGGGAAATGGAGGATAGTGACACCGGTCGCCAAAGCAGCCATCGCGGCGGGAGCAGATGGTATAATGGTTGAAGTCCACCCGGAGCCGGATCGAGCACTCTCCGATGGCAAACAGTCTTTGACACCAGATAATTTCTATAAATTGCAAGAGCAGATTGGCAAGATAGCGCAGTTAGATAATAAAATAATACTTTGATTGATGTGAAGAGGATAAGCAGGGGGAGCCACGGGGACGTTTCGTTTGGCATACGGCAGCGTCTTGTATGCCAAACGAAACGTCCCCGTGGCTTTGCCGTGGCTACTGTTTTAAGCGAAGTATTTAATACCCATGGCTTCTCTAACCTCACTCATGGTTTCTTTAGCTACCTGATGAGCTCGGCGGGTTCCTTCTATCAAGATTTCTTTGACCAGGTTGGGATTTTGCAAATATGGGTCTCTTCTAGTACGCATTGGTTCAAGCAGTGCATCCAAACATCCGACCAATTTTTTCTTGCAGGCAACGCAGCCAATTGCTCCTTGACGGCAGTCCTCTTCTATTTGTTTTACCTCTACCTGATTAAAAACTTTATGATATTCGAAAACTGTACATATCTCAGGATGACCGGGATCATTTTTATGAATCCTGGCTGGATCAGTAACGGCTTCCATAACTTTCTTATTTATCTCCTGGGAATTATCACCCAGATATATGGCATTATTAAGACTTTTACTCATTTTGGCTTTCCCATCCAGTCCTACCAGGCGCGGCACTTCACCTACCAGTATTTCTGGTTCGACCAATACTGGCCGATATAGATCATTGAAGCGCCTCACAATTTTACGAGTAAGCTCCAGATGGGGAATCTGATCTTCACCAACTGGTACCAGATTGGCTTTGAAGATGCTGATATCGGCAGCCTGGCTCACCGGGTAGCCCAGGAAGCCGTAGGTCATATCGCTAAAACCATGCTGTTGTGCTTCGGACTTGACGGTCGGATTATGCCTTAAGACGTTTACTGAAGTAAACATAGAGAAGTAGGCGGCTAATTCATGAATCTCCGGAATCATACTTTGAATGAATATAGTAGATATTCCTGGATCGATGCCGGCAGCCAGATAGTCTTCTGCAATTTGCAGGGTATCTCTGCTTAAGTTCTCAGGGTTTTCGAAATTAGTTGTTAAGGCCTGTACATCGGCTATTATAATATAGCTATCATATTCTTCCTGCAGTCTGACCCGATTAGCTACACTGCCTACATAATGACCTAGATGCAGCTTGCCGGTAGGGCGGTCACCTGTAAGAATCCTCTTTTTAGTTGTCATCCTAAAGTTCCTCCTGCTCTTCAATAATTAAGGCCTGCCAATAGTAAAATCATCATTAAAAGTATCACTATAGGGTGGAAATATCAAGCCCCTATTAGGGGACAGGTCCATTGTCCCACATTGGATGTCTCGCGGTGGGACAATGGACCTGTCCCCTTGAAAAAGGAAGCCAATTACATAGAATGGTAGTCTGCAGCTTATATATTCCTGCAATTACAAAATATAATTACAGCAGTGAGACTTTTAACATGCGCATTTGTTGACAGCGAAAATATTTTCTGTTTGGCTAATTTGCTTGTTCAAAATTAGTACAAAATTTCTAAATGTATTTATTGACATGGGGAAAGAATGTGCTACAATTCTACATGTATGTTTTTGACCAGTCAAATGAAGGAGGTCTGGGAACGGCACTATCATTGAAGGGAGTTGATATTATTGCAGTCTTTGGGGCGACACGTTTTAGCTGAAGTTTATGGTTGTCGATTCGAAGCATTGAATGATATTAAAAAGGTTGAGGATATCATGGTAAATGCGGCTTTAGAGGCTGGAGCTGAGGTTAGGGAAGTGGTTTTCCATAAGTTTAGCCCGCAGGGGGTTAGCGGTGTTGTTGTTATTTCAGAGTCTCACCTTGCGATTCATACCTGGCCCGAATTGGGATATGCAGCAGTGGATGTGTTCACCTGTGGAGAGAAAGTTAATCCATGGGATGCATGTAATTATGTTGCAGAAGCGTTTGGAGCTGAACATGTAAATGCACAGGAAATTACCAGGGGATTGATGGTAGACCAGGAAGAACGCATGGTGGTAAATATTTAGGAGGGATACTATTTTAGTAGACCGAAGTGGAAGAAAAAACATTAGTCTATTTAGCTAGGGCCTTACTTGTAGAATAAATGCAAGTGAGGCCTGGTTATTTATCACCTCAAATAATGGAAAGGTTGTTATGAATTCTTATGTAATTGTGTGGTTGATTCATGTATGATAAGTAAGCAGTATATTTGAAATATTACAATTAAGATAAGAAAAAATAATATTTGGCAGGAAATACTTGTATTTTGTGGAATGATAGAAAAGCAGCGATTAATAGAGAGCCGATATACTATCCTTTCGCTAGGGAGGTTGCTCATGGAGTCTATTTTTACCAAAGATATTCAAGCCGATTTGCAGGAAGTTAATGAAACATTCCAAAAAAGCCTCATATCCTGGTGGGATGAAATATCTGCTTATATACCGGAAGTAGATAAGGATTTGGGATTTAGATTGCTGCCGGTTATGGTTATTAATGCTTATAAGTATTTGGGGATGGACAGAGATATCTCAATCCAAATGGCAAATTTATTTAAGACAATAGACTTTGCAGGGAGAATCCATGTTCTGGTTAAGGATGACAATGAGGGTCAGCAGCATAACCAGGAAATGCAATTTACAATTCTGATTGGTGATTATATTTTCGGCAAAGTGTTGAAGTTGTTGCTGGATACCCAAGCAGACAAGCTCTTGTCTATGTTTGCAACTATGATAGGCAATATTAATGAAGGCTTGATTATTGAGTATAAGTTAAACGGTGGTCTGGAACAGGTACTGGCTAAAACCAGAGCGCCCCTGTATCATAACGCTTTTCTGAGCGCTGCTAAAATGGCAGGACTGACACCACAAACAGCAGAAAATTATGCTGGAGTTGGACATAATCTGGGCGTAGCGTTGGAGTTGATTTTTATTCATGGGCAAAAGCACAACGCGTATGCCTATTTAGATAAAGCCCAGGAACTACTGCAGCTTTTAAACAAAACTGAGATTCACCAATATGAATCATTAGAGCAGCTTGTTCGCGAAATAGGCAAGAAATGGGAGGTTGCGTAGATGGCTTACCCAGATGGTGCTAAAAAGTCGGCCAGTGTGAGAAATGTAAGTAAATGGCCTTATAATATAAAGATGTGCAATAAAATCGCAGAAACGGCAAATAATAAGTGGAGCGAATACGATCTTGACTAGAATGAAGAAGTTTTTGTCAATGATAGATTTTGGTCACACGCTCTTTGGATTACCTTTTGCCTATATGGGTGCGTTTCTAGCGATTTCGAATATACCTGCCACTCAGCAATTGATTTGGGTAACCGTGGCTATGGTCAGTGCCCGCTCGGCTGCCTTGTGTCTTAATCGCCTGATTGATAGACGAATTGATCGAGCCAATCCGCGCACTGCTGGATGGGTTTTGGCCAAGGGTGAATTACCCATCAACGGAATCTGGTTTTTAGTTTTGTTCTTCTTTATGCTATTGTTTTATGCCGCTGGACAACTTAACCCGCTATGTGTCAAACTCGCACCTCTGGCAGTTATTATCTTATGGGTTTATTCTTATACCAAAAGATTTACCTGGTGGTGTCATCTGCTTTTGGGCATGGCTGTAGGCATAGGCCCGGTGGGTGGATGGATAGCCGTGACGGGGCGTTTCGATTGGCAGCCTTTACTCCTCTGGCTGGCCGTCGCTTGTTGGATTGCTGGTTTTGACACTATGTATGCCTGCCAGGACATTGAATTTGACCGTGCCCACCATCTTTATTCCATTCCCGCACGTTTTGGAGAAGCAGGCGCACTGCTATTTTCAGCCATATTCCATTTATTGACGGTAATTTTTCTTATTATAAGTGGGCTGGTATTAAGCCTAGGGATTTGGTACTATGCAGGAATTGTTTTCACTGGTGTACTGCTTCTCTATGAACATATTATAGTCACTCCAGGTAATTTAAGGCGGGTCAACTTTGCTTCTTTTAAACTTAATCGCTATGTTGGGATGATTATTTTTGTTATGGCAGTGATCGATATCCTGCGCTAAACAAGTGAATTTGGTCGGCCTGGCACCAATAGCAATGAGCTGAATCACGGGATACAGAAGGGTGATGCATTTGTCCAGATATATTATAGCTTTAACTGGAGCCAGCGGGGTTGTATATGGTTTGCAGCTTATCACTGAACTTTTATCCAGGGAATACGAAGTGCACCTGGTAATCAGTGAACCGGCCGCTCTGGTATTGAGGCAGGAAATGGATTGGCAGCAGGTTAGTTCTATAGAAGAGATAATCCGCGGCTATTTACCTCCGGGAAAGATATTTTGTTATAATAACGCTGACATCGCGGCCCCAATAGCCAGTGGTTCTTTTATTACTGATGGGATGGTAATCGTACCATGTACAATGTCTACCCTGGCAGCAGTTGCCCACGGAATGTCGGGTACTCTTATTGAGCGGGCAGCTGATGTCATAATAAAAGAAAAAAGACCATTAATCCTGGTTCCGCGTGAAACACCCCTGAGTCCGGTGCATTTGCGTAATATGTTGCTATTGGCAGACATGGGAGTTACAATTGTTCCAGCCATGCCAGCATTCTATCATCGGCCAGAAACAGTGCATGATTTGATCAGCTTTATAGTGGGGAAAGTATTAGACGTAATGAAAATCCCCCATGAAATTTTTCGCAGATATGAGGGAACATTCGTTGAATAACGCGTTTTCGGTTGGATTTTTATAGATTCAAACTATATAATTAATAAGGATTGCGCGAGTACACTGTCAGCCCTAATTATGTGTGATATTCATCGAGGTAAATTTCTGTAGAACAAGGCGGAGGATTGAGTAATACTTATTGTATTGCTACCCACGACAACGCAGTTATTCAGAAATATAACCGATGAGAGCATATAGAATTAGGGGTGACAGTGCACTGGATAAGGGGAAAGCAATGACCAATTTAGATATATTTAATCCCATAAGCCAAGAATTGGCAATGGTTGAAGAACAATTGATTCAAAGTATTGATACGGATTTACTAATACTGGACAAAGCGGCCACCCACTTGATCAAAGCAGGGGGGAAAAGGTTAAGGCCAGCGTTTGTTCTGCTGGCGGCCAAGCTCTTTTCTGATTCCGTAGGGCAAGCCATTCCTCTGGCTGTGGCTCTGGAACTTGTGCATATGGCGAGCCTGGTTCACGATGATGTCATTGATAATTCGGAACTTAGACGGGGACAATCGACTGTCAAAAGTGAATGGGGTAATCGTGTATCTTTATACACCGGCAATTATGTTCTGGCTAAATCCTTATGCCTGGTAGCAGGTTATCAGCGCAGCGATATCTTGGATGTTTTGGCCGATGCGAGTATGAGTATTTGTGAAGGTGAGATTACTCAGATGCAGAGCTGCTACAATATTCACCAGGGATTTAAGGATTACCTGCGTCGTATCGAGAGAAAAACCGCTCTGCTAATATCAGTAAGCTGCCAGTTAGGGGCAATGATTAGTGACTCTACAGATGCTGAGATTTTGGCTCTAAAAAGATATGGATATTACCTGGGGATGGCCTTTCAGGTGACGGATGACATTTTAGATTTTGTGGCTACGGAAGAAATTCTAGGCAAGCCTGTAGGCAGCGATATTCGCCAAGGGGTTATCACCCTGCCGGCCATTTATGCTCTTAAATACGGAGCCCATCGCGAACAGTTGGGCCAAATGTTATCTTCTCCTGAAACATGTTGTAATCATGCTGATGAGATAATTGACCTGATAACTGAGACTGATGGAATAGATTATGCCTATTACGTGAGCAATAAATATGCCGAAAAAGCCATCCAACAGTTGGAAAAGTTGCCCGATCTGTCAGGAAAAGAATCGCTGCTAGCTATTGCCGCTTTTATATCCGGCAGGGAATACTAAAACTGAGGAGGTAATATCTGTGGCATTTAACCAACTGTCAACCGAAGATAAACAGACCTTGCTGGAACATATTGCTGCACTGCGAACAACTATTCTTATAAGTGTGGTGGCAGTCGGCATTGCTGCTATAGTTTGCTTTAGTTACAATGAACAATTATTGAGAATTGTGACATTGCCTTTACGTTCCATAAACCAACAACTAATAGTTACCGGAGTCACGGAAGCATTCTTCGTCAAACTGCAGCTTTCTTTCCTGGCTGGATTCATCATGGCTTTTCCTATAGTTGCCTGGGCCTTTTGGAGATTTTTCAAACCTGCCCTATATCCGCACGAGAGAAAGTACATCTATATTTTATTTCCGGTCACAATCATCCTTTTTGCCACTGGCGTACTCTTCTCCTACTTTGCAATCCTGCCGCTGGTTCTCCAATTCTTTGTTTATATTGCCGGTGAAAATCTGCAAACTATGTTTAAAGTTGATCAATATGTCTCTTTTGTAATGTCTTTTACGATACCGTTTGGTCTGGTCTTCGAACTGCCGATCTTTACTTTCTTTTTAACCAAAATGGGTATAGTCAAACCGCAGATGCTGTCCAAGAACAGGAAATATGCCATTCTGGTAATTGTGATTCTGGCCGGAGTACTTACACCGGGACCTGATCCCATAAGTCAGGTAATGATGGCTGTACCTGTCTATATTTTATATGAAGTTAGTATTGTAGTGTCTAAATTTGCTAAACCTCGTCAAAAGAACAATGATTCTGCTGAGGCTGACAACTAAAATCTTATTCAGGGGTAAAATGCTGGGGATATAGAGGAATAAACGACCAGTCTCACATTCTTTACAAAGCATGGACTTTTTGTCATAATATTTTGTGGGGATATGTATCAAATATGAGCAAAACCAAGTTTATATAAATATCGTCCAAGCCACATTTGGCTTAACTAGAAGGAGGGAACATTTTGTTTGGATTTATCGGCAATGTTGGACCCTGGGAACTATTATTGGTCTTAGTAATTGTGCTGGTGGTCTTTGGTCCGGGAAAATTGCCTAAAGTAGGAGAATCTTTAGGAAAAGCACTGCAAAGTTTCAAAAAAGCCAAAGACGACGAAGATGAAATGGATTCTAAAGAAAACAAGAAATAGGTCTGAATTCAGACCTTTTGGGGAGGTATTACTATGTTTGGCAGCATTGGCCCGTGGGAATTAATATTGATCCTGGCAATTATACTGGTTATTTTCGGTCCGGGCAAACTTCCTAAAATAGGCGAATCTTTAGGACAAGCAATGCAGAGCTTTAAGAAAGCCCGAGAAGGAGAAGAAGTCGAAACGGTTGTAAAGCAAAAATAGAAAATAGGTCTGATTTCAGGCCTTTTTTAGTGAATGGGATTTGAGGAGCTAGGATGGCACATTTATATCCAATCTATTTGCAGCTGGCAGGTAAAAGGTGTTTGGTGGTCGGCGGCGGTAAAGTAGCGGAACGCAAGACTGCAACTCTACTGGAGTATGAAGCCAATGTACGTTTGGTTAGTCCTGAAACTACCGTTTGTCTAGGTAACTGGGCAGATCAGAACTTGATTTCCTGGCGGCAGGGATTATTTGAGCCGATTGATCTGAATGAGGTCTTTCTGGTTTTTATTGCGACTGGCGACAGTAAGGTGAACCAAGATATTACCGCCCTATGCAGGGAGAGGGGTATTTTGGTTAATGCAGTAGACGATCCTCCCAATTGTGATTTTTATGTTCCTTCCATTTTAAGACGTAATTCATTATGCCTGGCAATATCTACGGAGGGCAACAGCCCCCTTTTTGCGGCTAAATTGCGCCGGGAACTGGAAGATATAATTACGGTTGAATATGGGGAATGGGTGGATATATTAGGAAGCCTGCGTGATGAAATTAAGAATTCAACTTTAAATTATAAAGAGAAAAAGCAATTGTTTGAGGCATTAGTTTATTCCGATATGTTAGATTTGCTTAAAAGGGGTAAGAAAGAACAAATAGAGGAGCGGATTAAGGAATGTATGTCCTCCTTACGGGAATAAATCATCAGACAGCACCTATAGAAATCCGTGAGAAATTTGCGTTTGCTCCAGCTCAATTGGAGCATGCCTATGACAATATTAAAAACGAAGATGTTGAGGGTTTAGTAATCCTAAACACCTGCAATCGTACGGAAATATATGCAACTGCCCGAGATATTGAAGCCGGTCAGAAGCATTTGAAATCATTTTTACTTTCCTATTCAGGTCTATCAGCCGAAGAAATTGATAAATATGTCTATCAACCTAATTGTTATGCAGCCATAGATCACCTTTTTCGAGTATCTTCTGGTTTGGATTCTATGATATTAGGAGAAACCCAGGTACTCGGTCAGGTTAAAGAAGCCTATCAGAAGGCTCAAGAAATGAAGGCATCAGATGGAGTGTTGAATTCTCTATTCCAGAAGGCGCTTTATGTCGGAAAAAAAGTAAGAACAGAAACAGCTATTGATCAACATCCTGTTTCAGTTAGTTATGCGGCGGTTGAACTGGCCAAAAAGATTCTGGGATCGCTGGAGGATAAGACCGTTTTAGTGGTGGGAGCAGGAGAAATAGGGGATCTCACCACTAAGTATTTGCTGCAGAATGGTGTACATTCGGTTATCGTTTCCAACCGTTCTTATGAAAAAGCAGTGGAGATGGCCGACGTTTTAAATGGTCGAGCAGTAAGATTTGATGTGCTGGGAGAAGAGCTTAAAAATGCTGATATTGTTATTAGCTGCACTGCTGCTAGTCATTACGTTATCAAGGAAGAAAATTGTCGGGCATCACTCCTCTCTCGGCAGGGCCGGCGAATTATACTTATCGATATTGCCGTTCCTCGGGATGTTGACCCTGCTCTACGAAACATTGACGGGGTTTATCTTTATGATATTGATGATCTCCATGGTGTTATCAATTCAAATTTCGGCGCCCGGCAGAAAGCGGCCACGCAGGCGAACGATATTATTGCTGAGCAACTGGTGGAATTTAATGAATGGCTGGCCAGCCTCTATGTAGTTCCTGTAATAACGGCGCTTAAAAGTCATGGGGAGACCATAAAACAAAATGAATTGAAAAAGGCCTTTAATAAATTGGGCAAGGTTTCTGAACGGGAAAGAGAAATTATTGGTGCTCTGGCCAACTCCGTTGTTAATCAACTACTACATTTTCCGGTAGTTAACCTCAGAGAGATGGCGGTTAGCAATCAGGGACATCTCTATGCTGAAGTAGTTAAAAAACTATTTGGCTTGCAATTAGCGGATGAGGAGCAGCAAGAATATGCAGAAAATAAGGCTGGGAACAAGAGGCAGTAAGCTGGCTCTTTGGCAAGCGGACTGTGTGGCCGGAGAAATTCATAAGATACTGCCAGATTTGGATATTGAGATTGTGGTTATTAAAACCATAGGTGACAAGATCCTGGATGTAGCTCTATCAAAAATCGGAGACAAGGGGCTTTTTACTCGAGAGATTGAAAATGCCTTATTAGCCGAGGATATTGATCTGGCTGTACACAGCATGAAGGATTTGCCATCGATCCTAGCTCCCGATCTCACATTGGGAGCTGTACTAAAGAGAGAAAATCCCCAAGATGTTCTTATTTCTCACAAAAACTATACTATATCCAGTCTGCCTCGCCATGGAGTGGTGGGAACTTCAAGTCTGCGAAGGATTGCCCAACTCAAGGCCTTGCGCCCCGACCTTCGCATGGTAGACCTGCGGGGGAATGTAGAAACACGCATCAAAAAGATGGAAGAACAGGACCTCGATGGGATCATCCTGGCTTACGCCGGAGTTAAGCGCCTGGGTTTCACTGGACAAATTAGTGAGGTTATCAGTAAGGATTTACTATTGCCTGCAGTGGGACAAGGGGCCATAGCTATAGAGTTAAGAGCCGGGGATAGTGAGACCCATAAAGTGATTGCCCCTATCAATGACCATCATACCAATATAGCGACTCAATGCGAAAGAGCACTCCTGCGAGAGTTAGAGGGAGGATGTCAAGTGCCCATAGCATCCCTGGCTCAGATTACAGGTGACATGATACATCTGGAAGGCTTGGTGGCGTCAATGGATGGACAAATATTAATTAAAGGCGTCCACTCAGGACATCTTGATCAAGCAGCGGAAATTGGCAGACATCTGGCCCAAAACCTTCTAAGCAGAGGGGCAGACGGTATCCTGGAAGAAATAAAGCGATTAGGAGAATAAGTGATGACAAAACTAGGATTTGTTTACCTGATCGGTGCTGGTCCGGGAGATCCTGGACTATTTACTATTAAAGGCATGAAGGCATTAGCCAAAGCTGATGTAGTCGTTTATGATCGTTTGATCGGTCAGGAAATACTTGATTATGCCAGCCAAGATGCGGAATTAATCTATGTTGGCAAGGCATCCAGCAATCATGCTATGCCTCAGGATGAAATTAATGAACTGCTGGTCCAAAAAGCTCAGGCAGGAAAAATTGTGGCCCGTTTAAAAGGAGGAGATCCTTTTGTTTTTGGACGGGGGGGCGAAGAAGCTCTCTATATACGAGAGCACGGGCTGGATTTCGAAATTGTTCCCGGTATCACCTCGGCGATAGCTGTACCTGCCTATGCAGGTATACCGGTTACTCATAGAGACGCAACCTCAAGTTTTGCTGTAATTACCGGACATGAAAAGCCCGGAAAGGCGGTCAGTTCCATTCAATGGGACAAAATAGCTACGGGGATAGGTACATTAGTATTCCTAATGGGAGTAGAGAACCTGGAATTCATCGTGACTAATCTTATGAACGCCGGAAGAAGCCAGGATACACCAGTAGCTTTAATTCGCCGGGGGACTTTTCCTGATCAGGAAGTCTTAAGCGGTACCTTGACCAATATTGTCTCTAAAGTACAGCAGGCAGATTTTAAGGCACCTGCTATAATTGTAGTTGGGGAGACGGTAAATTTACGTAATCAATTAAAGTGGCGGGAGAACAGTCCGCTTTGGGGAGCCAAAGTCTTGGTTACCAGAGCTAGAGCACAAGCCAGCGGACTGGTTGAACGGATAAGGGAGAGCGGAGGGGAAGCGCTTGAATTTCCTTCCATAGAAATTGTCAAGGAAACAGATCTAAATGATCTATATGCTGCTTTTAAATCTATTAATGATTACCGATGGATAATTTTTACCAGCGTAAATACAGTTGATATATTCTTTGAAGAACTTGGCCGCATGGGCATTGATATTCGCCAATTACAGGGCATCAAAATTTGTGCTATTGGTCCGGCAACGGCAGCTCAATTAACTAAATGGGGCCTGTTGGTTGACCTGATTCCGGAAGAATATCGCGCCGAGGGTATAATTATGGAATTAAAAACTCTAGTCAAACCGGGAGAACGCGTACTTCTGCCCAGGGCTAGAGGAGCCCGGGAGATATTACCCCGGAGCTTGATGGAAATGGGAGCTATAGTTGATGAAGTAATGATTTATCAAGCCGCCCCTGCGTCTCATATTAATCCTATGCATTTGCAAGAGATTAGAGATGGCGGGGTTGATTATATAACATTTACCAGTTCATCAACCATAAGTAATTTTGTTAATATTATAGGATCACAATATATTAACACTTTCAATAATCGGGTAAAGGTAGCGTGTATTGGTCCGATTACAGCCCAGACTGCTCAGGAACATGGATTTACAGTTGATATTATGCCTGATCAATATACAATCGAAGCATTACTTCAGGCAATTATCAAAGACCATAAATCTTAAAATGCGCGGAAGCAAGGGAAGCAAGGGGACGGTCCTTTTGCTTCCGTTGGTACAGGGGGGACAGGTCCATTGTCCCTCGTTGGATCTCACGGAGCGGGACAATGGACCTGTCCCCCTATAAAAGGAGTGATATAATGGCTTTTCCGATCAACCGGATGAGGAGACTTAGGAGCAGTGAAAACCTGCGCAGTATGATCAGGGAAACCCAAATAGATGTTAAGGATTTTATCTATCCCCTCTTTATAACTTTTGGCAGGGATAAGAAAATTCCGATTCAATCAATGCCGGGTGTATTTCAGCTCTCTGTTGATAATTTGAAACCTGAAATAGAAGAAATTAATTCTCTGGGGATACCGGCTGTTTTACTTTTTGGTATACCGGAAAGTAAGGACAATCTAGCCAGTTCAGCTTACCATAATCATGGAGTTGTACAGGACGCAACCCGGGCTATCAAAGATATATGTCCTGAACTGCTGGTTGTTACAGATGTATGTTTGTGTGAATATATGAATCACGGCCACTGCGGGATTGTAGAAAAGGATGGAACTATTAATAATGATGCCAGTCTGGAACTGCTAGCCCGGGAAGCTCTGTCACATGTTCAAGCCGGTGCCGACCTGGTGGCACCATCAGATATGATGGACGGCCGAGTTGGATATATTAGGAGCATACTAGATTCCGAAGGGTATACGCAGATACCTATTATGTCATATGCCGCCAAATATTCATCTGCGTTTTATGGTCCTTTCCGGGAAGCTGCTGAATCAGCTCCTAAATTTGGCAACCGTAAGACTTACCAGATGGATCCAGCTAACATATTAGAGGCCTTACGTGAGGTGGAATTGGATATTGCCGAAGGTGCTGATATAATTATGGTTAAGCCTGCCATGGCTTACTTGGATGTGCTAAAGGCAGTTAAGGAGAAATTTGCTTATCCGACAGCCGCTTATAGCGTGAGCGGTGAATATGCAATGGTTAAGGCGGCCGCCGCTCAAGGATGGATTGACGAAGAGGCGGCCATGACGGAGATTTTAATTGCGATTAAAAGAGCCGGTGCTGACATGATTATTACGTACGCCGCTAAGGACATGGCCAAGATACTGATCAAGGGATAGAAGAGAACGATAACGTAGGAGAACTATAGACGCGGGCGACTTCGTCGCACGCAGAATATTTATGATTAACGCGGCAACGGTTTTTATATTTTATAGTCTGCGTAATTCATATGAGTCCGCGTCCAAATAATGGAGGTTTTGAAAAATGCTTGTTTCCTGGAATACCACCAACCAATGTAATATGTTTTGTGATCATTGTTATCGGGATGCCGGTGCAAAATCCGTAGACGAGCTTTCCACTGGCGAAGCCAGGAAACTAATCCAAGATATTAAAAAAGCCGGTTTCCAGATCATGATATTTAGCGGCGGAGAACCTCTGATGCGCCCCGATATTTATGAATTGGGAGCATTTGCCAAAGAGCAGGGTTTAAGGGCGGTTATGGGAACCAACGGATCTCTGATTACACCTGAGGTTGCTCGGAAAATGAAAGACGCCGGATTTATGGCGGCTGGAGTTAGTCTGGACAGTCTTAATCCGGCCAAGAATGATGCTTTTCGTAAATTGGACAATGCTTATCAATTAACCGTGGCTGGCATGAAAAACTTGCAGGAAGTTGGATTGCCTTTCCAAATCCATACCACTGTAATGGATTGGAATGTAGAAGAGCTGGAAGCGATTACAGATTTTGCGGTAGAAATAGGGGCTATGGCTCATCATGTCTTTTTCCTGGTACCTACTGGCAGAGCAGTTAAAATAGAAGAGGAAGCTTTGCGAGTAGCTGTCTACGAGAAGACTATAGCTCGTTTGATGGATAAACAGAAACAAGTAAAGATTGAAATAAAACCTACCTGTGCTCCTCAGTTTATACGGGTAGCAGATAAGAAGGGCGTTCCGCTTAGATTTTCCAAAGGTTGCTTAGCGGGCATCAGCTATTGTATCATAAGCCCAACCGGCAATGTTCAGCCCTGTGCATACCTGGATATGCCGCTGGGCAATGTCAAGGAAAAGCCTTTCGATATTATATGGCGGGAAAACGAGGTGCTGAACAAACTGCGTACCATGGAATATCAGGGTAAATGCGGTATGTGTGATTATAAAGATCGATGTGGAGGCTGCCGAGCCCGGGCTAATTATTATAACGGTGATTATATGGCCGAAGATACCTGGTGTCTTTACCATCCCCGGGGAGATGCCTAAGATGCGGGCCTGGGACGATATAGACCGAAAAATATTGGATGTATTACAGAATGATTTTCCTCTGGCAGTAAAACCTTTCGAGGTTATGGCGGAGCGCCTCAGTATGAGTGAGGCCGAATTAATGACTAGAATAGCTGTTATGAAAGATAGTGGGTTGATCAGGAGAATTGGGGGTATTATGGACTCCCGTAATTTGGGCTTTTATTCTACCCTTTGTGCAGTTTGCGTTCCTGAGGTGCGGATAGAAGAGGCAGCGCAGATAATTAATCAACAACCGGGAGTTACTCATAATTATCTGCGGGATCATGATTATAATATATGGTTTACCTTGACTATGCCTTCCTATGAAGAGGCCATGACCGTACTTAGAGAATTGGAGACTGCTTTGGGACTAAATATCATCAGTATGCCGGCAGAAAAGTTATACAAAATCAAGGTATCTTTTAATATGGAGAGTGGCCATGATCAATGATGCTATAGACCGAGATATTATCGCTTTGTTGCAGGGCGATCTTCCCTTGGAATCTCGCCCCTTTCATAAGCTGGCCCAGCAACTGAATATGTCTGAGCAGGAAATTGTAGAACGGATGATTAAAATGCAGCAAAAAGGGATTCTAAGAAGGTGGGGAGCAATACTGCGCCATCAGCAGGCAGGATACCTTGCCAATGCTATGGTAGCCTGGAAAGTTGCAGCAGCCCAAGCCGATGAAGCAGGAAAAGTTATGGCGGGATATAAAGAGATTAGTCATTGCTATCTGAGAAAGGTCCCCGATTCGTTTGCATATAATCTTTTCACTATGGTTCATGCTCACAGTGAGCATGAACTTCGGCAACTGCTAAGTGATGTATCAGAACACACTGGTATAGAGGATTATTCAGTTATAAAAAGCCTCAAGGAATATAAAAAAGCTAGTATGAAATGGGTTTAGTTACTTTCGCACACTGTCAGCTCTAATGCTGAATTGAGGTTGACAGTGTACTAAAAGTTAGGTTAAGCGAATAAATAATATGGGAGGGTTCCTAATTTGGATACCAAAAAATCCCAAAAACTGTTCAGTCAGGCCAACCAATATATGCCTGGGGGGGTTAATAGCCCAGTGCGCGCATGTAAAGCAGTCGGGGTAACGCCGTTGATGATCCAAAAGGGTCAAGGCTCTGCAATTTATGACGTTGACGGCAATCAATTCATTGACTATATTTGTTCCTGGGGACCTCTGATTTTGGGACACAGCCATCCCGAGGTAATTAACGCAATTTGTGATGCAGCTCAGGATGGCACTAGTTTTGGAGCCTGTTGTGAAAAGGAAATTGAGCTGACTCAATTAATCTGCCAAGCCTTTCCGGCAATCGAAAAAGTCCGCCTGGTCAACTCAGGAACTGAAGCAACTATGAGTGCGGTGCGTCTAGCGCGGGCATTTACCGGGCGCGATAAAATTATCAAATTTGAGGGTTGTTATCATGGACATGCTGATACATTCTTAATAAAAGCAGGATCGGGACTCCTTACCACAGGTGTGCCCACCAGTGCCGGGGTGCCCAAGTCCTTTATTGAACAGACTCTGGTATGCAAATATAATGATCTAGAATCTGTAAAGAAGGCTTTTATGCAGTCTGGACCTAATATTGCAGCAGTAATAGTGGAACCTATCGCAGCCAATATGGGCCTGGTTCCACCTAAGCCAGGTTTTTTGGAGGGACTGCGTGAGATTACCAGACTCTATGGCAGCTTGTTGATTTTCGATGAAGTTATAACTGGTTTTAGGTCTTGTTATGGCGGGGTACAAACATTAACCGGGATTAAACCGGATTTAACTACCCTTGGCAAGATTATCGGCGGTGGTTTACCCGTTGGAGCTTATGGAGGCAAAAAGGAAATCATGAATAGAGTTGCACCAGAGGGGGATGTATATCAGGCCGGTACTTTGTCGGGCAATCCGCTGGCTATGGCGGCTGGAATTGCTACTTTACAGAAATTGCAGGAAACAGGTTTCTATGACCGCCTACGTGAATCTGCTAACCAGTTAACCGAGCAACTGCAAAAACTTTTTGCAGTCAATAATATCGAATGCACTATTAACAAAAGCGGTTCGATGTTTTCTATCTTTTTTACGGAGCACGAGGTCTATGATTTCGAATCAGTATTAAGCTGTGACACGGAAATATACGCTCGTTTTTATAGGGGACTATTGCAGGCGGGAATCTATTTTCCACCTTCCCAATTTGAGGTATGTTTCCTTTCCGGAGCTCACAGCCCGGGTGACATTAGGAAAACTGTTACGGCAGTTGAACAGGCTATAAACGCGATATAAAGGGATGTGTAGCTGTTATTCATAAAAATTTTTCCTATTATTACTTAAAAGCAGGAAAATAGACTTCAATATAGAAAGTATACCATTGGCTTAGTTTTTTAAGCTGGTTTACTCAGACCTTGGCGGTGAATTTGCCGTAGGCAAAAGTAAATACATATAACTTTCATGGGGGTGATGGAAGGAAGATACAGAATGGAGAAAAATCTATTTAGCATAACAGTAAGCATTAGATGAAAAGGAGGAATGAACTTGAAGGTTATAGTATGTGTTAAGCAAACATTTGACACAGAAGCTAAAATTGAATTGAAGGACGGCAAGATTTCCGATGCTGGGATAAACCTTATCATCAATCCTTATGATGAGGTAGCAGTTGAGGGTGCAATCCAACTAAAAGAAAAAGGGATTGCCAAAGAAGTGGTAGTAATGACCGCAGGTTCCGATAAGGGCATGGATGCAATCCGCACCGCTCTGGCTATGGGTGCTGACAGAGGTATACTGGTAAAACAGGATACTGCTGCTGATGAATATGCTCGTGCAGTTGCTTTGGCTGCAGCGATTAAGGCTGAAAATCCTTCAATCGTATTGGCTGGCCATGTTGCTGCTGATGATGGATCTTCTCAAGTTCCCACTCGTATTGCAGAAATTCTTGGGTTACCTCACGTAAACGTTATGACCGCCATAGAAATTGCTGGTGGTACAGCTATCTGTACTTGTGAAGCTGATGGCGGAACAGCTGTAACTGAGGTTGCTATTCCTGCTGTGATTTCCAGCCAGGTAAGCTGGAATGAACCCCGTTATCCTTCTATGAAGGGTATTATGGCAGCTAAAAAGAAACCTGTTGCCACTGTTGATGCAGCAGCGGCTGACAGTAAAGTTAAAATAGTTGAGTTTGCTCTGCCTGCTGCCAAAACTGCAGGTATCAAGATTGAAGATGACGCAGATGTCTGCGCTGCCAAATTAGCAGACTGGATGAAAAATACCGTTAAAGTAGAAGTAAAATAATCGCATAAATACTTTATTTGTGTAGAAAAAAGGAGGGTAATTCATGGCAGGAACATGGGTTTTTGTTGAACAAAAGGATGGGAATATCCGTAAAGTTACATTTGAAATGCTGTCCGAGCTGAAAAAGGGCGGAGATGAAGTATCTGCCGTTGTATTTGGCAAAGGCGTAGGAGCATTGGCACCTGAACTCGCAAAATTCGGAGCTGATAAGGTTTATGTCGCTGATAGCGATATATTTGCCAGTTACAATACTGGAGCATTTGTTGCTCAAATAGTAGCAATGATCAATGAATACAGCCCCAATGCATTACTGTTTGCACATTCCTTTAATGGCAGAGACATGGCTTCCAGATTGGCTCAGAAGCTGGATGCTGGTCTTGCTACCGATGCTGTTGCTGCTGACATCTCAGCTGGCAAAGGTGTTTTCACCAGATCAATCTATGCTGGTAAAGCCCTAGCTAAAGTTGAAGTTGCTGGCAGTCCAGTTTTAGCTACCATCCGCCCCGGCGTATGGGAAGTTGGTGCAACCGCTGGTGCTGGCGCAGTTGTAGATGCAGCTGTGGCTGCTACCGCTGCTGATGTATATCAAGTTGCCAAGAGCTTTGTTGCCACTGTATCGGCAAGACCAGATCTAGCCGAAGCTGCAGTTGTTGTTTCCGGTGGACGCGGATGCAAAGGACCAGATGGTATCAAGTTGGTTGAGGAACTGGCTGACTTATTAGGAGCTGCCGTAGGTGGTTCCCGTGCATCAATCGATTCTGGCTGGCTGGGACATGAACTCCAGGTAGGTCAAACCGGTAAAGTAGTTCTCCCCAACCTTTATATTGCCTGTGGTATTTCCGGAGCTATTCAGCATCTGGCTGGTATGGCTTCCTCCAAGTTTATTGCTGCCATAAATACAGATACTGAAGCTCCTATATTCGGAGTTTCAGATTTTGGAGTAGTTTCAGATCTGTTCAAAGTTATTCCAATTCTGGTTAGCGAACTAAAGAAATAGAGAATTGAAGCTACTATAAAGGTATTACTGGATATGCGGTTTTCGCATATCCAGTATCCTTGCTTGTTGTATAAGGAGGGAATTAGATAGATGATTTTCGGATCTGAACCAATTAGAGGTTTTTATGAAGTCCCGATGCGTGAAGTCGGGGCCAACGTTCCCTACGAATGGCTTATTTATTTAATAATGCTTATTCCCGTTTGCGTTTTTCTTTTTGGCATGTGGAAGAAGATTGAAGTATGGATGCTGGCCAAGGGTGAATCAAAGAGATTTGACAGATGGTGGGATCGTACCGTTTCATTCCTGGTCAATACCTTTGCTCAGTCTAGAGTGGTAAGAAAGCCTCTGGCAGGCTGGATGCATGCCTTCCTGTTCTGGGGCTTTTTCCTTCTATTCATGGCAGCTGGTCTTGATGCCGTCCATAACATGATTAAGTGGCCCCATCTAGTTGGTAATTTGTATATTGGAATGTCCTGGATCGTTGACGTATTTGGTTTCTTGGCATTAATCGGCGTTTTGGTATTAGCTTATATTAGATATGTTCAAAAACCGGATCGTTTGAACGACACCAAATCCATGGACGGCTGGATGCTCCTGCTGGTATTTGTTATTCTGTTAACCGGATATGTCATTGAGGGCGCCAGAATAGCAGCACAGCTTGCTCAGACCCCCTTCCTGGAGCAATCTTTGCTTTATGAAAAGATGGCATCCCCCTTTGGCTGGTTGTTTGCAACCTTATTTGCTGGTGCCAGTGTAGACAGCATTTTAATGTGGCATCGTGTTCTCTGGTGGTTCCACATGGCCATTGCCTTCCTGTTCATTAGTTTAGTTCCATTTACGAAATTATGGCATATTTTCGCCGGTATGTTTAACTACTTCTTCCGTGACCTTGAACCTTCCGCTAACCGCATGGTATACAACATTGAAGAAGCGGAGTCATTTGGTGCAGAAAATATTGAAGATTTCGGGTGGAAAGATTTATTGGATTTGGATGCTTGTATTCGTTGCGGAAGGTGTCAGGAAAATTGTCCGGCATTTAATACCGGCAAGGCACTTAATCCTAAATTGACTCTCATTCAAGCAATGAAGAAACATCTGGATGACAAGACCCCGTACCTGTTAGCTGCTAAAGGCAGTGATGATCATGCCGAAGAAATGGCAATGACCGACGAAGCTGCATCAGTCAATCCTATGGAACAGAGTTTGATTTATGATGTTGTTACCAGCGAAGTCATCTGGGATTGTACGAACTGTCGCGCATGTATGGAACACTGCCCGATGTATATTGAGCATATTCCGAAGATTACCGAACTTCGCCGGAATCTGGTAATGTGGCAGGGTGATATGCCAGGTGAAGCACAGGCAGCCTTTACCAACATGGAACGTAACTATAATCCATGGGGTGTTGGCTGGGCTGGCCGGGCTGGGTGGCTGGACGAAAGAGGAATTAGAGATATCGTCAACCTCATTCCTGAGGATGGCAAGGAATTTGAATACCTCCTGTATGCTGGCTGTGCAGTATCCTTTGATGATCGCTACAAGAAAGTCGGAGAAGCTCTGGTGAGATTATTAAACAAAGCCGGAGTAAGCTTTGGATATCTTGGCAAAGAAGAATTCTGTTGTGGTGACTCAGCCAGAAGGCTGGGTAATGAATATTTGTACCAGACTCTGGCGAATCAGAACCTGGAATCATTCAACAATTATGGGGTTAAAAAAATCATTGTTGTATGTCCTCATGGTTACAACACATTGAAAAATGAATACCCGCAAATGGGCGGCAAATATGAAGTTTACCATTATACCGAAATACTTGCCAAACTCATAGCTGAGGGTAAACTAAAATCCAGTAAGTCTTTGGGAGCTAAAATGACCTATCATGACTCTTGCTTCCTGGGAAGACACAACAATATTTATGATCAACCTAGGGCAGTCCTGAAATCGGCTGGCGGCAGCATTGTTGAGATTGAAAAGGGCCGTAATTTTGGGTTCTGCTGCGGTGCTGGCGGCGGACGTATGTGGCTGGAAGAAGAAGCATTTGAAGGCTACAAACGCATTAATGACACCAGGACCGACCAACTGCTGGTGCCTGCACCACAGATGATTGTTACTAACTGCCCGTTCTGTTTGACCATGATATCTGATGGTGTTAAGGGAGCAGAAGCGGATAAGGAAGAAATGACCAAGGTTTACGATGTAGCCGAGGTATTATGGCAGTCGATGAACTAAATGTAATTCTTAAAGAGGATTCCTATAGAGGAATCCTCTTTTTTTATTTATTGGCTTTAGCCAGTTGAGTACGCGAAGCGTGCGAAACATAAAACCACCTGCTATGCGGGTGGGTAACAAGATGTTATACAAAAAAGAACCACCTTTTCTAATATAATAGTGGTGTTCAAGCTACTAT